>Ga0222645_100026_pt1 | contig 105227 bp, 92 predicted proteins | sample AntAcemetagen292_FD_179881 | JGI IMG/M metagenome (GOLD analysis project Ga0222645, IMG submission 179881) | Saline water microbial communities from Ace Lake, Antarctica - #292 | ecosystem: Environmental > Aquatic > Non-marine Saline and Alkaline > Saline | place: Antarctica: Ace Lake...
TTAATAGCATCACTATTTATATTAAGGTTGAAGTGAATAGACAGTATTAGTGACGCAAACTCATATGGGCACTGTGACTTCAAAAAAGACTAAAGTAACAGAACTAAGTACAAATTTTCTAAAAATCACGGCCTGTTATTAGATACCGTTGCCCATAAAATTTGTTATTTATATGTTAGCTAAATAGCACTGATTGAATTTAACAAGCGGTCGTGTAAACTCAAATAAGTAGTAAGCATAGTAAAAATAAACGACCAAAAATAATGTTAACTGTACAGGAGTAGGGATTTATGGCGAACCAACCATCTCGTTATATCAGTAATTTAACACGGGATACCTATGCACTAATTTTAGCTGGTGGCAGGGGTTCAAGACTTTATGAACTCACAAATTGGCGAGCAAAACCGGCATTATATTTTGGCGGTAAATTTCGTATTATCGATTTTCCATTATCTAATTGTATTAATTCAGGGATACGTAATGTTGGTGTAGTTACCCAATACAAATCTCATTCACTTATCCGACATTTAGTCCGTGGTTGGGGGCATTTTAAAAAAGAACTGGGCGAGTCAGTTGAGATTTTGCCTGCGTCACAGCGTTTTTCAAATAACTGGTATGAAGGCACGGCAGATGCAGTGTTTCAAAATATTGATATAATCCGTGACGAATTACCAAAGTATGTATTAGTGCTGTCCGGTGACCATATTTATCGAATGGATTACGGTAATCTAATTGCGCAACATGCCGAGACGGGAGCTAAAATGACGGTAAGTTGTATGCCCGTCCCGTTAGAAGAAGCGGCTGGTCAATTTGGCGTTATGTCGGTTGATGAAAATTCTAAGATTATTGGTTTTGAAGAAAAACCTGAAAACCCTACTCCTTTACCTAACGATCCCACTAAGTGCTTAGCTTCAATGGGTAACTATGTATTTGATACTGAGTTCTTATTTGAACAATTAAAGGCTGATGCCGAAACATCAGGTTCTGAACGAGATTTTGGTAAAGATATTATTCCTTCGATTATCAAAGATGGGCTAGTGTACGCTTTTCAGTTTACAAGTGATGATGATACCGAAGCATATTGGCGAGATGTGGGGACTTTAGATTCATTCTGGCAAGCCAATATGGAGTTGGTAGCACCTGTTCCTGCACTGAACTTGTATGATAAAAAATGGCCCATTTGGACTTATCAAGAGCAATTACCTCCTGCCAAGTTTGTATGGGAAGAAGACAACCGCAGAGGTACAGCGATCAATTCAGTCGTTTCAGGTGGCTGTATCATTTCTGGGGCGACGTTGCGCCGTAGTTTATGCTTTTCGAATGTCAGAGTGCACTCATACAGTGAAGTAGAAGACTCTGTGTTATTACCAGACGTTGAAGTTGGACGTAATTGCCGAATACGTAAAGCCATTATTGACCGTGGCTGTATAATTCCTGAAGGGATGCTCATAGGTCAGAGCCGCGAAGATGATTTAGCCAGAGGTTTTCGAGTCACAGAAAAAGGTGTAGTGCTCGTCACGCGAGAAATGTTAGGACTCAAGGTGGGTTATTAAGCTTAACATAGCCTAATATCTATAAGTATCGACCCAGTCGTTTTTAAAGCCGCATCACAGCGGCTTTTCATTGTGTATGGTTATCCTTTTCCCATAAACGAATTCTGTCAGTAATAATTTGAGCTACTGATTGCGGTTTTTCCAAGGGAAACATATGCCCACCCTCTTGAAAAATAAGATGTTCAATCTTACTTTTTTTAACAAACGTGCCTAACAATGATGGAATACACACATCGCTGTGACTGCCAGTAACCAGTAAACCTGGCACTGAGAGGCGTTGGTAAAACTGATTAATATTATGCGGCACATTGCGGTAAATACTGGCTTCAATTTGCGCATCAAAATTAAGCTGTAACTTACCGTCTCGCTCCTCAACAGCAGATGACACGTAATCTTGAATAGATTCTAGTTTAAAGTTTTTAAATAAAGTCTTGGCTTTAAAGTACGCTACCAAATCAGTGCCTAACGGCCAGCTCTGACAACGTACTTTGGCTTTACCAGCCGGTGAAAATTTATCAATCAAAGGAGAATACTTAAGTAATCTAAATACAATTCTAGCCAGCCCCGAAGCGATAGGAGGGTCGAGCATTATCACCCCTTTAATTAGGTCGGGTCTTTCACAAGCAGCCATAAAAGACACCACGGCTCCCATTGAATGCCCAACAACATAGGTGGCTGCAATCACCTTGTGCTCTAAATGATCAATCAACTCTGCTACTTGATTACTTAAATTCGCATTTACTGGGAAGCGTTTTGAATGCGCAAATTTGCTTAAAGCATGTAGTTTAAAATCATCTGGAAACGCCTTGAAAACTTGCTGGTAGCTGCCTGCAGGAAAACCGTTAGCATGAGCAAAATGTAAATTTATTTTTGTTGGTATAGTCATCTAAAACCTATTGTGTAAGGTGTAGTACGGCAATTCATAAAATTATTTTTAACTTTAACTTGTTCCAAAGCTACTTAAGCGCTTGAGACAAATAAGCACGGCTGTTATTTGTTTATGCTTTGAGTATAGTTTTAACAGATTGCGCTAGTAGCAACGCGAAGCATATACAACTTAACGACAGCCCAGATTGTCTCGTTATTGTGATTAACCATTACGAATTTCTGCTGCCTTCCAATCATTAGGTATATGCTTAGCTGTCCAAAAGAAAGCAATAATTGACATAACATAAGGGACTGCCAGCCAAGACAATGACAACCTTAGCGATTCGACTTCACCATGTTGCTCAGTGTAAAAATTACTCAAAACACCAATAAAAGTTGGCCCACCACCTAAGGCAATGATATTCAGTACAAAGAAAAATAATGCTGTAGACATTGCCCTTACTTTTACCGGTGCTAAGGTCTGCGCTAGTGCAAACGAAGGCCCTAAATAAAAACCACTGGTAAATAGTAAAATGGTCACCAAAGCAATAGACAGTTCAAGCGATTCAACTTGCAACGAAAAGTAGTAAGCGGGAGCCCCCACAACTAAGGCCAAGGCTGGTACTAATCCATAAGCGCTTCTATTAGTTTTACCCCATTTATCTACTAGCACACCACCAAGCCAAACGCCGCCAGCGTATGCAGTGCCATTTATTATGCCTAATATAATTAAAAATTGAGTGATGTCTAAACCTGCATGAGCACGCACATAGAAATCAATCATCCAAGTAGATATGGCGTAATTACCAAAAGAACCAAAAGAGATAGCAAAACACATACCCCACCAAGACTTAATAGATAACAGCTCTTTGATAGATTGCCATGATTTGCCCTGAGCTGAAACTGTTTGCATATTACCGCTTCGCGCTGGTTCCTTAACAGTTAACTTGAGCAGTATAGCCAATGCCACGCCAGGTAAACCCACGGCTATCAGCACTGTGCGCCAGTCTGCTTCACCACCTTTAAGAAAAAATGCAGATGCGAAAAACGCCAACATAATACCAAAAGGAATACCTAATGAATAAATAGCTAGCGCACTGGCGCGTTTTTCCTTAGGAAATAAATCAGAAATAATAGAATGTGAAGGTGGACTACCACCAGCCTCACCGATACCAACACCAATGCGCGCTAAAGCCAGTTGTGTGAAGTTACCTGCCAATCCTGATACAGCCGTAAAGCCGCTCCATAGTGTCAACGAGATAGTGACTATATTAACTCTACTGTACCTGTCAGCTAACCAAGCGATAGGGATACCTAAAATGGTGTACAACAACGCAAAATATATACCTTTGAGCCAGCCTAATTGCGCATCATCTAGACCTAAATCAGCCTTTATAAAAGGGGACAATATACCAATTATCTGACGGTCAATAAAATTGAACGCATAAATTAAAGTCAGGATAAACAATACATAATTCCGATAACCATTTGATATGGTCGGTGCGACTGTCAAAGAGTCTTTTCTAGTTGAGGACTCATTATTGGTTGAAGACTCATTATTGGTTGAAGACTCATTATTGGTTGAGGACTCTCCACTAGTTGAGGACTCTCCACTGACTATTTCGTCATTTACCATCTGTGCAACCTTAATACTGCATACCTTTATCTATGACCCATGGTACGGCTGCAGACCTAGTAAATTCAAGTTAAATTGTTAATTTTATGTAAACATAACAAGCGCTTATGCTCAATCATAAAGATATTAAATCATCATAGAGATACGGATCATTATTATGAACTAAATAATAATTAGAGCAGTTATGCTGGATGCTCAATAAGTGGCTAGAGGATTGTTTATGCACATTGATACGTTATTAAACTCAGTCAAACGACAAACAACAGCTAAAGATGGCAACGTCGTCTTATCTGTTGATAATGAGTGGACACAAGGCCGAACACTTTACGGCGGTGTCTCAGCTTCTTTGATATACCAAGCTATGCGTGAAACCGTTGACACCAAAAAAGTGATGCGCTCCCTGAGCACTAACTTTATAGGCCCTATAGAAGCAGATTGTGAATTCAGTATCGTCACTGAAATTCTTAGGGAAGGAAAAAATGTGACTCAAGTCGTTGCGCGTCTATTACAAGGCAATAAAGTGGCAGTGATGTGTCAAGCTAGCTTTGGTATTGCCCGACAATCTGAAATTATTATATCCAGTAACTTGCAGCACAAAATGGATTACCCACAAAATCCGAATGACACACCTCAGATCCTAGAAGTGACACCTAAATTCTTAAAGCATTTTGATTTGGTTAAAACTAAAGGTGGGTTAACGTTTACTGCTGAAAAAGATAGTGATGTACATGGATGGATGCGTTTTAAAGAGCAGCCAAGTGATTTTTCTGATGCTCATTTAATAGCCCTAATCGATATTTGGCCTCCCACTGTTTTGCAACTTTTACGTCAACCTGCCATGGCAAGCACTATGAGTTGGAATCTTGAGTTTATTCACCCGCATCAGAAAATTTCAGGAAGTGATTGGTTCGCTTATCAAGCAAGAACTAGCTGTGCAGCTGACGGATACGCGCATACGGAAGCAAATATTTGGGATAAATATGGCACGTTAGTGGCTATTAGTAGGCAGGTAGTAGCCGTATTTGCTTAATCGCTGTAGTTTCTTTATTAACATACTGGAAAATGTCATTAGGAAATCATTGAAACACCGTGCTCAATATTAGAAAAGTGTTAGAAAATAGTCAAAACGTGATTAAAACACCGTCAAAACGTAACTAAAACGTAACTACACAGAATCCGTTACAGGCTCTAAAGAACACTTAAAAAATTGAGAATGAAGATGGACTAAATAAGCCTAGTGTACTGATTAGCTGCAAATTACTGAAGTCCAATGCGTTATCAATATGTTTTAAATCGAGTCCTAAACCTTGGTACATGTCTTCAGTTATATGAGTATATTTAGAGTAATACTCACTGTTGATATTGTTTAAAGCTAATAAGTAAGCCAGTTGCATAATTTTTTTTTCTTTGTGTTGCGCAATGTGTTCACTGACATGTGTTTTCATTACTATTTGCAGAATGTCCTCGGGTATACCCCAAAGTTTCAATAGTTCAAATGAGATATCAACGTAAGAAAAACCCAGGTACTTTTTTTGTAACATCAAAGGGCTATTTTTATCAGAAATGGATGCACATTTATTTGCTATCTTTGGGTTTAGCTGCACTAGAGTCAGTTCACCAAGGTTATGTAACAAGCCACATACAAACATCTTCTCTGGTTCTTTCAAACCTAACTGTTTCGCAAAGTATTTACATAACAAAGCACAGCTTACACTTTGTTCCCAAAACTTTTCTAAATCGATGGTCCCAAGGGCCATACCTTTAAAAGCGTTAGCCACACCATATGCTAAAACAAGATCATAAATTGAACGTGTACCAATCACCTGAATAGACTTAGTGACAGTGGTAATAGTACTAGGAAATTCATACAAAGCGCTGTTGGCGATCTTTAAAATTTGCGACATAATAGCTGGGTCGAAGTTAATCACATCTGCGATGTCATCTACAGACGTAGTATCGTCATCAATTAACTGCTTAATCTTCATAACCGCTTCTGGCAACACAAACACATCACCCACATTCACAGCATAGTCTCGGACGTTCATTAGATTAGTACACCTTATGACTTGATTAACCTAACTGTAACCTACGATTGTTTTTACTGTATGTCTATTCGCATAAAATATACTAGAGCTGCACGTAGGTAGAGTTTCACTTGTTGAAATAAACATAAATAACCTAAGGTCATTATTTGACTACTACATCACCCGATTACTACTTGATTAAGTGAATGTTATTATCTGCTCAGGTAAACACCGCTAAGAATTTAGGCGTTTTTGTTAATAATTCTGGCTGTGCCTATTGAGATAGCTCACTGGGGCTAATTATCATTAATTAGACTTATTTAAGTTATGCACTCACTGATTGAATCCAAGACATGAATAAGGCTCTACATCCGTGGGATATACCTATGGAATAGCGTTGATAAATAACGAGGCAAAATAACGAGGTAACAAGATAAAGTAAAACCAGATTTAGCAGTCTGCATGGCGGCACCTAAATAGCCGCCCACGAACGAAAGATAGCTTTTCTGTATGTGTATATGTATGTGTATATGTATATGTATATGTATATGTGAAAAATAAATGGTAACTTGGTAAATGACCCAGTAAATAAGTCAAACCTACAAGTCAACAATAACTTGCGGATGGCTACTACAAACACTTTTGTTAAAGTAACAGATACGTTAAATTAAAATTTGAACCAGAACTAAAACTGAATTAAGACAACGTCGAGGCAGGTTTTGACTTTGCGACAACTTCACAATGCCTTGTTGTTCACTCAACTTAAAAACCGTGTCTAAAAACCGTGTCTAAATATCATGTTCAATTTGTGTCAGATGTGTGTCGGATAACGGCTTGATATTTTTATGTGCTAACTGCTATGTATTGAACTGTTATGCAGCCAGTCATTAAAAAAGGATGCCAAAATTGAGATATGTTTTGGGCTCAGGTTTCTCCAACTGCGCTGCAGTAGGTTCGGATTACAGTGCTGATTTACAGTCAACAGATATTGATGACTGGTATGTTTTATGTCTGGCAGCGTGTTCAATAGAATTTTTAAAAGGTGGGGGGTTCATTCGTTAAACATTATAAGAAGATGGTGGGTCGTGCTGGATTCGAACCAGCGACCAATTGATTAAAAGTCAACTGCTCTACCAGCTGAGCTAACGACCCATCGATTAAATTTTATATAATACTTATCTTGCTTGCCACAACTATAGTTATCGCGCTGCCTCTTTTTGCTATGCCTTCGACTTTATAAAGGCTCCAACAAAACACTCAGCTTCAACACCAACGCCACTTGGGTAACCCCATAGTAGCTTCGCGCTACCGATAAAATACGTTACCAAAGGCTTTATTAAACGTAAGGTGTCGGCTTTGAAATAACAGCACAGATGGTGGGTCGTGCTGGATTCGAACCAGCGACCAATTGATTAAAAGTCAACTGCTCTACCAGCTGAGCTAACGACCCATCGAACAAGATTTTATGCTGTCTTCACATCACCTGTGACTTAGAAAAATGGTGGGTCGTGCTGGATTCGAACCAGCGACCAATTGATTAAAAGTCAACTGCTCTACCAGCTGAGCTAACGACCCATTTCTCTATCTTCGCCTCACTGCGAAGGCGGCATATAATACTCAATTGAAACTTCAGCGCAAGTCTAATGGCATTAATATTACAATAATTGTAACTGTTTGCTGAAAAACCGAACGATTATGAATTCTACTAACCAGCACCATTAAAAAAGTTACAAATAAAATGCCTACAGCGAACTTATTTTCAGTCTAAAAAATAACTACAGAAATTAGACAATCATCCTATTAAAGCTCTTTAAGACGCTTTTCAGCTAATTTTGCTGCGGTAGAATCAGCGAATTCAGTAACGACTTGCTCCCAAAGTTGTTTAGCACGAGCAACATTTGAGCGATTCATCTCAGTTATTCCTAGCTTCAAAGTCGCATCTGCTCTTTTATTGGAGTCCGGATAACCGCTGATCAACGACTGAAATTGTTGACCAGCACCTGTCCAATCTTGTTTGTTAAACAGTAGTTGCCCTAACCAGTAATACGCATTAGGGACATAGCTCGATTCAGGAAAATTTTGTAAAAAGGCTTGGAATTCGGGTATAGCTTGCTCATACAATTTATCTTTAAGGATCAAGTTCACCGCTTTTTCATAAGCATCATTTTCACCAACTGACGCCACTAACGAATCATCAGTTACTACTGGTAATGGCTGAGTATTGGCTGTTACGGTGCGCTTATCAATTTCTAGGTACAACTCTCTTTGACGTTCAAGAATTTTTTCTAATTGATAATTTTGCATTTCTATTGCACCACGAAGCTCACTAACTTCGTTTTGCATCACACCCAACAGCTCTTGTTGACGGTGTTGTGCTTTAGTACGCGCCGAAAATTGTCTTTCCAACTCTATGATACGTTTATCACTGTCACTGCCAGTAACGTTTGATACAGGCGCAGTAGCAGCAAAAGCTGCAGCTGCATATAGCCCTAACAAACTTATAACTAAAGTGTGTTTAATCATATTAGACTTCTATTATTGATAGACCAAAACACCACGACGATTTTCAGCAAAGGCCGCTTCAGACATGTTGTTGGTAACAGGCTTTTCTTCACCATAAGACACTACAGACATTTGCGACGCGCTCACACCTGCATTTGATAGGTAAGTTTGCACTGATTTAGCACGTGATTCACCTAATGCAATATTATACTCAGGTGTACCACGGCTATCACAATGACCTTCGATAACGATTGAACGCCCCATATTTTTCACTAAAAATGCAGCGTGTTGGTCTAAGACATCATAAAATTCAGAGCTAATGGCAGCACGGTCAAAATTAAAATAAACCAGCTGATTATTTTCTAGAGCGATGAGTTCTTGTCTCATTTCTTCAGCAGGAGTCATAACAGGAGTAACGTTTCCAGTCTCTACCATTGCATCACGTGCTTGCTGCTCTTTAAGATCAGCTTCTGACTGCTCTTGGGCAATTCTTGTTTCTTCAATGGCAGCTTTTGCTGCACTGTCTTGGGTTGATGTACAAGCCATCATAGTTACGACTGGAAGAGCAATAACTAACCCTTTAAAAATTTTATTTAGCTGCATTTTTTTTCCTATTTTATCGAGTTTAAGTGAAAATTATTACATTAACGTAAAAACGGTGACCAAGTGGGAGCTTTCACCTGACCATCGGCCGCAGGCAGTCTCGCTTTGAACCTGCCATCTAAAGACACCAAAGACAAAACCTGCTTTCCCTGATGTAGGGTACTATAAATAATCATGCTGCCATTGGGAGCGATGCTTGGTGATTCATCCAGATAAGTTTTAGTCAATACCTGTATATTACCGTTTGTCAAATCTTGACGTGCTATATGATAATTACCGCGAGTACGATTGACCATTACCATTTGTTTACCATCTGGAGTGATGGTTCCACCTAAGTTCATATCGCCTTCAAAAGTTAGGCGGCGCACCTTTCCCGAATCTAAAGTTACGCGATATATTTGAGGTTTACCACCCCGTTCTGAACTAAATATTAAGCTCTGACTGTCTGGTGCCCAGCTTGGCTCAGTGTCAATAGCTCTATTTTTAGTGACTCTGCGTAACTGTCTACTGGCAATGTTCATCACATACAGTTCTGGATTACCATCTTTTGATAATACCAAGGCTAATGTCTCACCATCAGGTGAAAACTTTGGTGAACCATTAATTCCTGAAAAGCTGGTCACTTGTACTCGATTCATGGTGTAAATATCTTGAATAAATATCTGCGGACGTTTATTTTCAAAACTAACGTAAGCTAACTTAGTACCATCGGGAGACCAAGAAGGAGACATTAACGGCTCTGGTGAACGCAACAAGGTGGTCTCGTTCGCACCATCGTAATCTGACACGACCAACTGAAAGGGTAAATCATAGACGTTTTTGTCTCGTACGATGACATAAGCAATACGTGTCAAAAACGCTCCTCGCTCTCCCGTTAGCTCTTCGTACACCACATCACTTATTCGATGGGAATGACGTCTAAAGTCATTACCAGAAATAGTCATTTTACTTACCGCTAATACATGGTCGTTACTGGTAACTAGTGTACCGCCACTTAACACTTGCGATTGACCGCCTGTAATTTGACCACGTAATACATCGATTAACTCGTAAGATACGGTGTACTTATCGATGCCAGATAGCTCTACTTGACCTACTAATACCGCTTCAATACCCTTTGATGCCCATGCACTATAATCCACCTCTTTATCCATATTTGGATATTGGGGCATATCGCTGACATCGATAGGGTTAAATTTACCGCTGCGACGCAGATCAGCAGCAATAACAGTCGTGAGTTTTTCTGGCATAATGCCTGCACCCACCCATTTAAAGGGTACCACGCCTATCGGTCTAGAGGTGTCTACACCCTCAGTAATGACTATTTCCAGAGCCGCAAAACTTCGAAAGCTGGCTACTAAAATAAGAAGTAAAATCAATAATTGTTTGGTTTTAAACATTATATTTCCGGTGCAAAAGTAAAATTAATATCGCGTAATTGTTGGTACACATCTGGTGCCTCAGAGACAGGCAATTCTACTGCTTTGAGAATAGCTGCTTTGCCTGCTCTACAAACTAGGGGATCACCACCTAATTCTTTAACTTGTATCACTAAACCATTAGAAGCCAAACGAATATTAAAGCGACAGGATTGACCTTTCATCGCTTCATCAACAATCAAGTTGCGTTGTATGGTTTGTTTGATAAGTGCTTGGTATTTTTGCACTTCGCTTAATACCTGTTTATTTCTTTTTTGTTGCCGAACCGCTTGCTCTGCCTGAAGTTGCTCTTCAAGTATCTTTTCTTGTTGCGCCTTTAACTCAGCTTCTGCACGCTTTCGATTTGCTTCTTGTCGTGCTTCTTGCAGCGCTTTTTCTTCTTTTTCGCGGTTTTGTTTAGCCTGCTTAGCTTGCTCATCAGCTTTTTTCTTTTCTGTCTCTTTAAGCTTGCGCTCATCTTCTAGCTGCTTAGCTTTCGCTTTTTCTTGCTTTTGTTTTTCTCTCGCCGCCACGGTCGCTTGTTCTGCTTTTGTCTTATCTAATTGTTGCTTTTTAGTTTCTTCTTTTAATTTTGAAACCTCTTGTTCTTGTTGCTTACGCTTATTTTCGGCATTTTCAGCTCTACGCTCGAGTTCTTTAATTCGATTCTCTTCTTTCACACGTTGTGCTTTTTGTTCATCTTTGACTTTTTGCACTTGTTTTTGTAATTGATTTGCGTCGATTACTTTAGCTTGAATAATGGGTTCGAAATTCGATAATTCAGGGGTTGTTTCAGGTGAGGAAAAATGGCCATTTATTAATAAGCCAGCAATCACTGCTAAATGTAAAAACAACGAAATAGAAAATGCGATACGTAACTTAGACATGTTGTCTATCAGCCTTCAGGTGGTGTGGTCATTAAGCCAACAGACGGCGCACCCGCTCTTTGTAAAAGCACCATAAGCTGTACCACTTCACTATAAGCAACGGCACCATCGCCTTTAACAACGATTGGGGTGTTGGGTTCGACTTGAAGATGCGCAGCCACCAGGACGGCTAAATCTACTGCCGACATAGGCTCTTGTTGACTATCGCCAACATTCAGAAAATATTGCCCTTGAGCGTCAACAGACGCGACCAAAGGAGGTTTTGACTCTTCTTCTAAAGGCTGTGCTTCAGCTTTAGGTAAGTCGACTTTAACTCCTTGTGTCACAAGAGGTGCAGTGACCATAAAAATGATCAGCAGCACCAACATAACATCGATGTAAGGAACAACATTAATTTCTGAAACAGGGCGCCTACGTTTTCTTGTATACATAATCAATCAGCCTAAGCAGCGGGGTGAGCTGTGTGTGAAGCATCAGTGCCTGATGATAATGTTTGCCTGTGCAAGATGCTGGAAAACTCTTCCATAAAGTTTCCGTAGCTATTTTCAAGTTTTTCTACTTGATGACTAAAGCGGTTGTAGGCTATGACTGCCGGTATAGCAGCAAATAATCCCATCGCAGTGGCGATTAATGCTTCAGCAATTCCTGGTGCAACCATGGATAGCGTGGCTTGTTGTTGACCACCTAAAGCAATAAATGAATTCATGATCCCCCATACAGTACCAAACAAACCGATATAAGGACTGATTGAACCTGTAGTCGCTAAAAAAGGTAAACGACTTTCTAAACGGTCAATTTCACGGGACATAGACACCCGCATAGCTCTTGAAGCCCCCTCCATCGTCGCTCCTGCTGGAGTCGACATATTCTTACGAGAGCGAACAAACTCTTTAAAACCAGCACAAAATACACTGGCCATGCCTTCCAAAGATTGACGAGCGGTCAATTCTTGATAAAAACGATTGAGATCAACGCCCGACCAAAATTTATCTTCGAACTTTTTCATCTCTGAACGAGCAGAATTTAAAGCCCGACTGCGTTCAAAAATAAAGGCCCATGAAGCAACTGATGCTCCAAGTAGTAGCAACATAACAAGTTGCACAAGTAAACTGGCGTCTAAAATAAGATCAACGAAAGATAACTCAGATGACACGTGAAAATTCCCCTAAAATATTGTCAGGAATAGCTTGCGGTTTCATATTAGATAAATTGACACAAGCCACTCTTATTAGCGCACTGACCAGACGTTGTTTATCTGGACTTACTATTATCTGTTTAAAGCTCATGCTGGCGCGTTTCAATTCTACTATTTCAGATTCAATGCACAACAAATCATTGAAACGAGCTGGCGCATGATGGTCCATTTCGACCCGTCTGACGACAAAACCTATGGAACGTTCCAAAAGAATGTCTTGCTCTGTACCTGTTCGCCTTAACCATTCAGTTCTTGCGCGCTCAAAAAACTTCAGATAATTAGCGTAATAAACTATACCCCCAGCATCTGTGTCTTCGTAATACACGCGCACATTGTGACTATGTTTGCTCATTCGTAAGGTACTTTTATTGGTCTGAAAAATCGGTGCTAGTTTATGCATACTTTGGCAACACATCTACGCATATTTTAACTAGAAGCATAAGATACCTTAAACCACTGATCTTTATGCTATCAAACAATCTGTGATCGTGAACTGAATATTTTAAGAAACCAATTTAAAGTAATATTTTTCAGCGGGTCAATAACAAAGAATTTATCATTAAAAACTTGTCACTAAAGGCAACGTAATTAATTAAAAAAAGAATAATCATTCAAACTAAGTAGCCTCGCGTTTTAATAAAAACGCAATAAATTCTAACAGAAATAATAATAGTCTAAAATTAAACCGTATTAAATACTTTATATAATTCAAAGTGTTAATAACAAAAAATATAATTATTTTCATTTTCGGTAAATTTAAGATTAAAACTCATTAGTTTTTCTAATTAATAATTTAATTTAATTGAATTGAATATTTGATTTATTAAACTACAATGATCGCTGTTTTCTGAACTGCACATTGTTTTATCACATTGTTTTCCCATTGAGGTAAAACAGCGTTGCGCTGAGTTTATTTGACATGTTCCCTGGATTTATTTCCCTTAACACTAGTTGTTGAGCCCACGTTCTTTACGTGGGCTTTTTTTTGTTTATATTTTATATATGAATTTTAGTGTAAATGGCTGACACTACTTATTGCGCGGCAAAGTCTATTCCGAAATGTAAAAACGCACGTTGTGAGGCAATGCGACCCCTTGGGGTACGTTGCAAAAAGCCTTGCTGGATTAAGAAAGGCTCAATCACGTCTTCGATAGTTTCTCTTTCTTCACCTATGGCTGCGGCCAAATTATCTAATCCAACAGGCCCACCCATAAATGTCTCAATGATCGCCAGCAGTAACTTGCGATCCATGTAATCAAGGCCTTCTTTATCGACGTCTAATATATCCAGTGCCTGGCTAGCCACTTCAAGGGTAATATTTCCATCAGCTCTGACTTCTGCAAAATCTCTCACTCGGCGTAATAGACGATTACTAATGCGAGGTGTTCCTCTAGAACGTCTCGCAATTTCAACTGCACCTTCATCATGCAAAATCAAGTTTAAGTAACTAGCTGAGCGTTTTACAATTTGAGTAAGGTCTTTTATGTTATAAAACTCAAGACGCTGCACAATACCAAAACGATCTCTAAGGGGTGAGGTTAATGAGCCTGCTCTAGTAGTCGCCCCTATTAATGTGAATGGCGGTAGTTCTAATTTTATCGAGCGTGCTGCGGGTCCTTCACCAATCATAATATCAAGCTGATAATCTTCCATCGCAGGATAAAGTATTTCCTCTACTACTGGACTAAGACGGTGAATTTCATCAATGAACAACACGTCGTTTTCTTCAAGATTAGTCAAAAGCGCAGCTAAATCTCCAGCTTTTTCAAGCACTGGCCCGGAGGTTGTTTTAATATTGACACCCATTTCGTTTGCTACGATATAAGCGAGGGTGGTTTTACCTAAACCAGGAGGGCCAAAAATTAGCACATGGTCAAGGGCGTCACTACGTTTTCGCGCCGCCTCAATAAAGATTTCCATCTGAGCGCAGACGTGGTCTTGACCGGTGTAATCAGCCAACATCTTAGGCCTTATAGCTCGGTCAACAACTTCGTCTTCATGGCTGGCGGTAGGTTTTATTATGCGGTCTGCTTCAATCATACTGTGTTTTACTAATAGTCATAAGTAGTGTTTTTTTATACAGTAACAAAATTAATTAAGGTCGTCTTTAAAAAACCGCCTTAGAAAAGCTGTCGCTTCAAGCGATATTATTAGAGCATCGTTCGTAAAGATTCTCTAATCAGTGATTCGCTGCTCATATCCTTTTTATACACAGCATTAATGACCTTAATGGCTTGTGGGTGTTTGTATCCCAAAGCAATCAAAGCGCTCAAGGCTTCCTCTTTCGCATCAGTGCGTTGCACAAACGTATTTTCAACAGGTAAATCAGGGGTGAGATGCACGGTTTGTGCATACCCCTGATCTTTAGCTAATTTGCTTAATCTATCACGCATTTCGATAACTAAGCGTTCAGCAGTTTTTTTACCCACTCCAGGGAGTTTAGTTAAGCCGGTGACATCTTCCATACTGACACATTGCATAAATTGTTGGGCGTTCATACCTGATAAAATAGTTAACGCTAATTTTGGTCCAACACCGCTGGCCTTTATAAGCTCCCGAAATACTGCACGCTCTTGTTTATTGGCAAAGCCAAATAACAACTGTGCATCTTCGCGCACCACAAAATGAATGCATAAACTGGCTTCTTGGCCAATTTCAGGTAATTGATAAAAGCTGGTCATAGGCACTTGCACTTCATAACCTACCCCACCAGCTTCTATCAGAATTTCCGGTGGCTGCTTTTCAATTAATATGCCACGAATATTACCTATCATTTTGTTTCCTTTATTTTTATCAAGTCACTGGTTTGCTAAGTAGTCGGTTTACTAAGTCACTGGTGTTAAAAAATCATCAAATATTGCTTGTTTCAAGTGTTATCGTAACCAATCTATCGCAACCGCCCCCGCACAGTTTTTGTTGCTTGGCCGGACATTTTGATTAAGCTTTGTTGGGTGTGGTTGTGACACAAGGCTACCGCCAAGGCATCGGCTGCATCAGCTTGGGGTTTAGCTGCTAACCCTAACAAGTAAGTCACCATATGCTGCACTTGAGACTTGTCTGCATTACCGTTGCCCACCACTGATTGTTTGATTTGTCGCGCTGAATATTCAGCAACAGGTAGATCAAAAGCGGTGGCTGCTACGATTGCAGCGCCTCTTGCTTGACCCAGCTTTAATGCAGATGCTGGATTTTTAGCCATAAAAACTTGTTCAATGGCGAAATCAGTCGGTTGAAATTGGTGAATAATTTCGCTCACGCCATCAAAAATTTGTTTTAAGCGAGAGGCAAGCTCGTCGCCCTGAAGACGAATACAGCCACTGCCAATATATTCAGATTTTTGGCCAATTTTTCTGATAACGCCATAACCCGTTATGCGCGAACCAGGATCAATACCCAAAATAATAGCCATTAGTTTGTTACTCGGTATGTCGCTACAAGTAGTGTAATGTTGCGATTAAAGTGCTCAATTGATGTCAAATACATGCAATATCAAGTGCTTTTGGCATCAAATACATACGGCATCAGGTACATATAAAAGAATTGCCTCACGATTAGTGTCCGACCACACTTTATTCATGGCGGATGTTTTATCTAACCATAAGTAGGCAGAGTGTTCTGTCAAACTTATGCTTTGCTCATTGGCCACTTCAACAGCAAATACGTGTTCAGTATTATAGGGTGTACCCGGTGGATAACGATGCTTCCATATATCACGGATGTCATAAGTATTAATTTTTTGGCAGTCAATCAGCTGATAAGCAGATCGTGTAATATCAATGCTGGTTTCTTCTAACACTTCACGCAAAGCCGTCTCAATGGGCTTTTCGCCTTGCTCTAAAGTACCTGTCACTGACTGCCAAAATTCTGGATCATCGTTGCGCTGCATCACCAACACCTGCCCAGCACGGTTATACACAACTGTGAGGGCAGATTGAGGGATACGATATTTTTTTTTCAGAGTATTAATTGATTAATCCACTTTGTTTGGCGTTGCTGTTGAACTAAGAACGGTCTGAATTGATAACTCTCTAAGTTGTTCTGGATTCGCTTCACCTGGTGCGTTTGTCAAAGGGCAAGCTGCGGTATTCGTTTTAGGAAATGCCATCACATCACGAATCGACGTAGCACCTGTCATCAACATCACCAAGCGGTCTAAGCCAAAGGCTAAACCAGCGTGCGGTGGCGCACCAAACTTTAGTGCTTCCAATAAAAACCCAAATTTCACCTCAGCTTCTTCATCGCTAATGCCTAACAATGAAAACACTTTAGCTTGCATGTCTTGTTTATGGATTCGTACCGAGCCGCCGCCCAACTCACAGCCATTGAGCACCATATCGTAAGCATTTGACAAGGCACCTACAGGGTTAGCAGCTAACTCATCTGGCGTCATATCTCTTGGTGCTGTAAATGGATGATGTAATGCATGAAACTGACCATCGAATTCTTCAAACATCGGAAAATCTACCACCCAAAGTGGTTTCCACTTACCTTGTAATAGCCCTAAATCGTCACCTAATTTAATTCTCAAGGCTCCCAATGCTTCCGTCACTACGGTGTTGCTGTCAGCACCGAATAGGAGAATGTCGCCACTTTGTGCGCCGCTACGCTCAAGAATAGCTTTAGCTACATCTTCGTTTAAGAACTTAAGAATAGGTGATTGCAGCCCGTCGATACCAGCTGCAAGGTCGTTAACTTTCATCCACGCTAAACCTTTGGCGCCATAAATACCGACAAACTTACCGTAGTCGTCAATTTGTTTGCGAGATAATTTAGCTCCACCCGGTACACGAATAACAGCAACACGGCCTTTAGCGTCATTGGCTGGGCCGGAGAACACTTTAAATTCAACGTCTTTAAGCAAATCAGCGATGTCAGTTAATTCTAGTGGGTTACGTAAGTCGGGCTTATCGCTGCCAAAACGGCGCATGGCATCAGCATAAGTCATACTTGGAAACTCACCTAGCTCTACTGATAGCATTTTTTGGAATAAATTACGTATCAAACCTTCAGTGATCGCCATCACACCAGCAGCGTCCAAGAAGGTAGTTTCAATATCAATCTGGGTAAATTCAGGTTGACGGTCCGCGCGTAAATCTTCATCACGAAAACATTTTACGATTTGATAATACTTGTCCATACCTGACATCATTAACAATTGTTTAAACAACTGCGGTGATTGTGGCAATGCAAAAAACTGCCCCTTGTGAGTGCGACTGGGCACCAAGTAATCACGCGCCCCTTCAGGTGTTGCTTTGGTCAAAATGGGCGTTTCTATATCCAGGAAACCGTCGTTTTCAAGATAACTACGTACAGTACTGGTGACTTTAGCTCTAAATTTTAAACGGTCACTCATCAATGGACGGCGTAAATCCAGATAACGGTATTTTAGACGCTGTTCTTCAGAGTTTTCTTGATTCCAATCTAGTGGTAACGGAGCAGCTTTATTTAAAATGGTCAAAGATTTACCGAGTATTTCGATTTCACCGCTAGACATATCTTGGTTGACTTGACCTGATGGTCTGGCGCGCACTTCACCACTTAACTGCACGCAAAACTCGTTACGTAAGCTATTTGCAGTGTTGAAAATTTCAACTAAATCGGGATCAAACACTACCTGTACCACACCTTCTCGGTCGCGTAGGTCAAGAAAAATAACCCCACCTAAATCGCGACTTCTATTTACCCAGCCACACAAGGTGACGGTCTGTCCGATATAAGATGAATTGATATTGCCACAATAGTCCGTGCGCATGGAAAAACCGCCTTTAAAACGTAAACACTGATGAAAAATTTAAGCCGCGTAGTATATACCGGATCAGCAGTCACCCGAATTAAATTCTCATTTTTCGTAAGAAAATGTTATTTCCATAGGCGGTTGAAAATGAATTCTACTTATTTGAAGCCACACTGGACAAAAAATAAAAAACCAACAGCAACGACAGCTTGACGCAGCCATAGCCATAGCCATAGCCATAGTCGCAGTCAACGATAGCGACACCCGCGGTACCAACAAAATCAGATTTAAAGAGCCAACATTTAAATGGCAGTAAATAACGTCTAATTTAAAAGTTTGCTTCAAAAATCATAAAAAATCACTTTAGATATTTACTTTATCTGATACTGCCTAGCGATATAGATCGCCTTTAGCAGCTATAAAGTGCTGAGTTAGTAACCACTATTTTGTGAGGGTCCTAACCTTTATATTATGATCTTTAGATAGTATTTCTAACTACTATTTGGTACACAAATTTGCACATGTTGTGGAGTGTTTGCCGCAAAATAAATGATGGTTATACATCATTGAAAATATTCTAGAGCGGTGTTCACAATCACTGAAGTATAAAAAGTCATGAAGGGGCAGTAAAGTGGGTATTAAAGTAGATTTAACCGCAAATATACTTCCGTATATTGCCAGCTTACATAGTAATGAGGAGCAGCGATTAGCGGCACTCAAAAGTACGCACCTATTAGACTCGAAGCCTTCTGAAAGATTTGACAAGATCACCAATCTGGTGGCGGGTGTATTTGATGTGCCCATTGCTTTAGTTTCTTTGACTGACGCTGAACGACAATGGTTTTTATCGAATTGCGGCTTGAATACATCACAGGTATCCCGTGATATGGCATTTTGTGCTCATGCAATCCATGAGGACGAGATCCTTGTCATTGAAGATGCTAGCAATCATCCTATATTTAAAGACCATCCGTTAGTGACAGGTGAACCGTTCATTCAATTTTATGCGGGTGCCGTTATACGGGATGAGAATCGGTTACCTTTAGGCACACTTTGTATCATCGATACTAAACCAAGAGCTTTTGACAGAAAGGACAGCCGCCGCCTAATCAACTTTGCCCAGCTGATCCGTCAAGAAATGTTGGGGTTGAGCGATGTAACAGAAGACCGTATGCAAAATGCCTTCAAAACGCATAAAGATCCTATTACCAATACTTTGTGGGGTGAAGCCTTTTTTGATTCAGTCGAATTATACCGTGATACAAACGCTAAATCAGCGCAGTTTTTAACTATATGTCTCGATATTATCAACCTAGACAAGCTAAATAGTGCTTACGGCCGGATCGTGGGTGACCAAGTAATATGGGAGATATGCAAGAGGCTTAGCCACAGTTTAAAAAGTATAGGAATATTTTTTGTTGGCCGCTTAAAATCAAGGCAGCTTGGAGCTTTCGTAGTGTTACAAAATGCTGCAACCACCACTGAGCTGGAACAAAAACTTTCACAGATGGTGCTGGAACTCGCTGCAATAATTTCGACACACGTTTCCGATATAGCACCGCAAATTAATATTGTTTACACAGTTGAGTCTTCAAAGGATACGTTATTTAGAGAGGCAGTGCGCTCTGCTCAGTTGGTGTTGAAACAAGTTAAGCTGAAAAAATCTGGAGTTCAGCTAACAAGAGTGACGGCAGCTAGGCAGGCTCTCATTGCCAGAAATTTTGATATTGCAGGTGGCCTGCATAACGCTATAAAAACAGAACAATTGCACTTGGTTTATCAGCCAAAAGTTTCAAGTGATAGTTTTGAAGTTGTTGGCTTGGAATGCTTGTTACGCTGGCAACATCCGGTACATGGTTTCGTGTCGCCGTTGGATATTTTTAAATGTGCTGAAGGCACTAGTAGCGCGCTTTATCTTGAAAAATGGATATTTAAAACAGCGTTTGCTCAAGCGGCGGCATGGAAAAAAATGGGTATGAAAATCCCAAAATTGTCGATTAACTTAACTGGTGAAACGCTAGTCGATCCAAGTTTTCATGACTACCTATTAACTAACCTTAAACAGTACGGTTTAAGTACAAGTGACCTTGATATTGAGATATTAGAAAGTTCTGTGTTTTATGATATGGAATTTTGCTTAGCCGCGATCCAACGCTTTCATGATGTCGGAATTAGTTTTTCCCTCGATGACTTTGGTACAGGTTTTTCAAACCTTTCTTATCTGAAGACAATGCCGATATCAACTTTAAAGGTCGATATGTCGTTCGTACACGACATTACTGAAAAGCGACAGTCAGCAGCTTTATGCAGCTCTATTATTACTATGGCGCGAGACTTAGGTATGCAAAGTGTTGCTGAAGGCGTTGAAACTGAAGCACAGTTAAAAATGCTGAAAAATATGGGATGTGATTTAATACAAGGTTATTACTTTCACAAACCTATGCCTGCCCAGCAGATTTATGAACTTATGCAGCGTAACAACTAAATTAGCGGTATAAACTTTTATTGGGTATTGCGAATGTGTATGGCAAGTTGACGCAATAATGGCAATTACAATTACAATTACAATTACAATTACAATTACAATTACAATTACAATCAAAATTAAAAACCCGATGGTACAGCTGTGAACTTATTTTTCATCAACTGAAGAATGTCGAAGCAGCAGTATCAGTCACACAGAATTCGTTACAGGCCCCTTTTGTTAACTCACTGGTTAGTAAAGTACCTATTGATAATATCAATGAATGCTAAAAAATAGCTCAGGTATATATAGCTCGGGCCATCACCAATGTTCACTTATCGCAGTCAGCCATGTCCGACTCTCAGCACGACCATAAAATACCGAACATATTGTCAGAACTAATACTAAAATTAGCTTGATACGAATCTGTATAATGACGGTTGGAGTACTAAAAACGATTCATATGAATGCGTCTGTAAATTGTATTTTTTGAGCTTGTTTGCGTATATTTTTTAGTTTTGTCGTAGTTTGATTAATTTTGTTGTAAAGGGAATACTAAGTGGCCTTAGTCAGAATCGGGTGTCCTGTATGGACCCATGTCCAGTGGTTTGGTAGCTTGTTTCCAGCCAATACCGTAAAAGAAAAAAGTCTTGGCGCATACACCCAACATTTTAATAGCGTTGAAGGCAACACTAGCTTTTATCATATTCCCGATGAAAAAACAGTTCTACGCTGGGCTGAACAAGTGCCTAACGACTTTCGCTTTACTTTTAAATTTCATCGCAGTATCAGCCACGATAAAAGGCTCCTCAATATTGCAGATGATTTACACTTAGTTCTCAACCGTATGGCATTGTTAGAAGATAAGTTGGGCTGCTTAATGTTACAACTACCTGCTAGCTTTAGTCCAAATCAATTAGCTCACTTAGCCAGTTTCATCCGTCTTTTACCTAAAGATTTTCGTTATGCTGTTGAGGTCAGGCACCTAGATTTTTTTGATAAAAGTGATAATGAAAAAGCGCTGAATCAACTACTGATAGAAAACAACATAAACCGTGTGATGATGGACACCAGAGCGCTATTTGCCTGCTCGGCCAATGGCGACAGTGTCATTGAAGATGCCCATAGAAAAAAGCCTAAAGTACCTACTCATGTGATTGCCACATCAGACACTCCTTTAGTGCGTTTTGTTGGTCATCCTGATATTCAAGCAAACAAACATTTTTATACCCCTTGGATCCACAAAACTAAGCAGTGGTTAGATGAAGGCAAATCACCTTATTTATTTTTTCATATGGCTAATTCCTTTGATGCACCTTGGTTAGTTGAGGCGTTTGTCAATGACTTCAACCAACTCTACGCCGATAATCCTATCAACTCAGTGGTGTTGCCAAAAACCAGTAATAATCAGTTAGATATTTTTGGTGTTTGAAGTAAGGTCTGTATGATGCGTTGATACTTGGTTATTTTTGAGCAATTTATGTCTTCACCTTTTTCCTCCTTACCTCTTTCACCCTCTCCTCCTCCCCCTCTTTCACACATCCGCGTGCTTGAACTAAGCCGTATATTGGCGGGGCCTTGGGCTGGACAAATGTTGGCAGATTTAGGTGCTGAAGTGATAAAAGTAGAAAAGCCTATTCATGGAGATGATACTCGCCACTGGGGCCCTCCTTATCTAAACAACTCGCGACATGGGTCACCTGAAGTGTCAGCTTATTTTTTGTCTGCTAATCGAGGCAAGCACTCTATCGCTGTGGATATTCGCCTGGCAGAAGGACAAGCAATTATTCGTCAACTAATAGAGAGTTGTGACGTATTGATAGAGAACTTTAAAGTAGGCAACTTACAAAAGTACCAACTTGATTTTGCTAGCTTATCAGCAATAAATCCAAAGTTGATTTATTGTTCAATAACCGGTTTTGGTCAAGATGGCCCCTATGCACAAAGAGCCGGCTACGATTTTTTGCTACAAGGTATGGGCGGACTGATGAGTGTAACGGGCGAGCCTGATCACTCACCTGGTGGAGGCCCACAAAAAGTCGGTGTTGCACTCACCGATATTCTCACCGGCATGTACGCTACCACAGCAATACAGGCAGCAATTATAGAGCGTGAAAAGTCCGGCTTAGGTCAACATATCGATCTTGCTTTGCTTGATGTACAAGTGGCCTGCTTAGCCAATCAAAGCATGAATTACTTAGTTAGCCATGAAACGCCAAAACGTATGGGCAATGCTCACCCTAATATTGTGCCTTACCAAACGTTTCAAACTACAGACGGCTACATTATTTTAACCATAGGCAACGACTCACAGTTTGCAGACTTTTGTGAAGTAGCTAATTGTCAAACGCTGATCCATGATCCGTGTTTTGCTACTAATCAAGCAAGGGTACACAACAGAGATATAGTGGTCGAACGATTAACAAACATCATCAAAGCAAAAAACAGCGACTTTTGGTTACAACAATTAGAAAGAAACGGTGTGCCATGTGGCCCAATTAATGACATTGCCCAAGTTTTTGATAACCCACAAGTAAAACATCGTAAAATGTTAGGTGAGCTCACCCACCCCGAAAATGGCAAAGTACCCACAGTGGCCAACCCGATTAACTTTTCGCGTACACCTATCGGTTACAATCAGGCACCACCTAATCTAGGAGAGCATACCGAAAATATATTAACTGAGCTGTTAGGGTATGACAGCAATATCATTAATAGGCTACGAGACTCGAAAGTAATTTAAAAGCAACTGTCGTGGAGAGGATTTTTGCGTACCGCTCATCTAACTCGTCGATCTACCTTAGATTGAAGTATTAATTTTCGAACGATGGCTTTATGTAATATGATATTTGAAATGATTAAAACTTATTAAGGAAATACAGATGCGCTTTTTATCCCGCCGGTTGGTTATGCCTAATGACTTAAATTATGCCAATGCGTTATTTGGTGGTCGCGCTTTGGAGTGGATCGATGAAGAGGCTGCAATTTATGCGATATGTCAGTTAGAAACTAACTATCTGGTGACTAAGCATATTGGTGAAATCAGTTTTGAATCGCCTGCTATTCAAGGTGACGTGGTGGAGTTTGGCCTAGAAACTAAGAAAGTGGGCCGAACGTCGATTACGGTTTCATGTTTAGTACGTAATAAAGCCACTAAGAAAACTATCTGCTTCGCCGATGATATTGTGTTTGTACAAGTGGATCCTCAAAGTAGAAGGCCTGTGCCCCATGGTAAAACGATGGAGCAATTAGTGAAACAAACAGAACAGGAAATTCGTGGTCTGAATATGAAAGAATAAGTGGTATTGGCTTTGCCAGTAGTAGTAGTAACTACATCAACCGCGTTATTCCAGTAATTTTTTAAGCTGGAATAAAAATTAAAGCGCTCTATGCCCTTGATTTATCTCTCTTTAAAGATCGCATCATGTTACTTATACCTTTGAAGCGTGAAAAGAATATAAACATGATTAGTTATTAACACCCGTACATGGATATCCACTTTGGGTTATTTAGAGTAATCATTCAGTTAACCAATATATCCGTAAAAATTCTGCTCTATCACAAAAAACACCTATCGATTATTACCTCGCTGAATGGCATGTTGCGGCACAGCTAGGAGGTTGGCTTGTGCCAATTTAGCCATACATAATGGTCTGATAGTCTTAAAATAGGCGGCCTAGTTTGGAAATTTTACCCTGACCCCAGATACTTTTAAAGGTATTTCAATCAAATTATGTCGCTAACAGACATAAAATCTGCATCATTTTCCTGAGCCATTTGGATAAATTTATCCAGATATGCAGGGCGCTGCTCATTTTTCCTAAAGCCAAGATGAATCGTTTTGTAAATACCTTTTTTACCTAGACTGACTGGACAGATGTCTAATGTGCCTTGCAGGCTTTCAACCAACCATCTTGGCAATGCTGAAAAACCTCGGCCGGCTGCTACCATTTGTAACAGAATTTCTGTTGTTTCTATTTTCACATGTTTCTTAATAGCGATACCAGCAGGGTGACAAAACTGACTGAATATATCTAAACGAGAAGGTTCAACAGGATAGGTAATAATCACTTCGTTGCTCAAATCAAACGGCTCTATCCAAGGCTTATTAGCTAGAGGATGAGATTTTGGCACCACTAATACGTGTTCATAATCAAATACCGGTACATACTCCAACGCAAGACTATATAGCGGGTCTGGTGTGACTAACATATCAATGTCATACCCTAGTAGTGCGCCCATTCCGCCAAATTGAAAACGTTGCCTTACATCTAAATCTACATCTGGACACTGCTTTAAAAATGGGCCAACAATATTCAATAGCCATTGATAACAAGGATGACACTCCATACCAATTCTTAAGCTACCTTGTCCTCCACTGGCAATATTACTAATAATTTCTTCACTGTGTTCAAACTGAGGCAGTAACCGCTGCGACAAATTGAGTAAGGTCTGACCTGCTTGAGTCAAACGCAAACGGCGACCTTCCTTTACCCACACAGGTGTCCCAAAATAATTTTCCAGTTTTTTAATAGCGTGACTCAGCGCCGATTGAGACAAACATAATTGTTCAGCAGCTTCAGTTAAAGTACCTAGCTGATGCACAGTACGAATGATCATTAAGTGAGAGCGCTCTAACATCGGGTTAATACCTTCTTAGTTAAAATGAAGTGGACAAAATCACATTAATATTATCACATGAATAAAAATCGTGGTTTTTTGAAAATATACGATTACTTTTAATTAAATGATTGATTGAATGCAAGAATAATTAAATGAATGAATAATTAAACTCACTATTATTCTTATGATTCATAATGACAAACAAAATAAAATGGCGATGAAAATAGCGCTGAAAGTGACGATAAAAGTACCGATAAGAGTACCAAGATCACACCACTCCGGCCTGCCGCGTATAGCTGAAAAACACGCATTTAAATCTACATCAAAGAAATTCTGGTACAAAAAAATTAACGGTTCGGGGCTATCGGCCACAGCCTAGCTAGTAAAACAATAACGCTTGGCCCAACAGTCGTATCTTACTCAGAGGTAAAACGCTTAGAAAATACAGTTGATAACAACAGCCCACTTGAACATTAATTTACTTTACGGTGACACGCCGCACCCCACAAAAAAACCATAGTCACTGCGCAATTCATGCAGCTGAGACCGTCAGATGCTTTGATACTGATAATCACTGTATAGCGCCTGAGTTAAGTGCGGAGGTTAGCTTAGCTTTACACTTAATCCTGAGCCTTTTATTTAACACATTAAAAAAATTAAACAGCTTAAGGCTCATGCACGGTGAAACTGAGCATACTGTAGCAACGGAATACTTTGGCCAGTAACTAAATAGTTTTATTTTTAATCAATCCTTTGCTTCTAACGAAGGGCTAATAAATTCGATGGCTACAACTTTACCAGAGGCTGGAATATAATGTTGTGATGGCAACCACTTTGAATGCATCAGGATCCCTAGCAGTTGCTCGTTTTGTTTCAATAATACTACTTGATTACGCACCCAAGGCGGTATCTGCCATTGCTTAAACCATTGTTTTAATGGCTTGCTATGCACTGCCCCTTTTGGGGTGAAACGCTGTGAATACCCCCCAAATTGAATAGTGACATCACCCGCTTCTGGATTGATTACCAAGCTGTCGATATCAGGTTCAGAGCATTGTCTAAAGTGCAGCGAACCCATATCTGCAGGGAGTTCTATCTGAGGCTCTCCATGCCAAATCAAGGCTTGTTTCTCGATCAGGGGTTTAACCGCTATCACAAAAAGCATTTGATTGAAGCGTCTAAACTGCCAGCTATCCCATTGTAAAATAGGTGTTGCGTCTATAGCGGCGTCAAGCACTGCTGGCTTGAGTTGATTTAACACTGCTAAAGAAGGGCTTTGAACACCTAATATAGATAACCAATAACGTATCAGTTGGTGTAACCACGATTGACTTAACAGCTGCAGAGCCGGTAGATGGAGGCTATTAACAGACGCTTGTATCTGCATAATTTTTTTTTCGCACACTTCATCTAATAAACTTTGTTGTGCCGCGCATAACGCAGCACTGCGACTAACTGAAGCCGCTATTTCGGGCCAGCGGCCTTGTAGAATAGGTAACACTTCATGACGTAAAAAATTACGCTCAAAATTGGTATTTTGATTAGACTCGTCTTCACACCATAGCAATGTATGTTGCTGGGCGTACTCCAAAATAGTGTGTTGCCTTATGTCTAAAAGCGGTCTATGAAACCCAACTTGTTTGTCTGACTGGGATGGATAATCTGAGATCCACGTGCGATTCATAGCAGACAGACCTTTGGGCCCAGCGCCACGTTTTAGTTGCAATAAAAATGTTTCGAGTTGATCATCTTGATGTTGCCCCAGTAACACTTGACTATTAGCGGGCGCTAATTCAGTTAACTTGTTGTAACGCGCTTTTCTAGCTTGTGCTTCAAGGCTTTGTCTTGGCTTACTTTGTACCTTCACATTAGCGGTTTGAAATTCAATATCTAAGTTAGCGCAGACCTGCTGACAATGAGCTTGCCACTCATCTGCGAATGGGCTTAAGCCGTGGTGTATATGAATAGCGCTAAGGCAAAAACTGAGGTGGGTGTGTTGCCTTATTTTGTGAAGAGCGTGTAACAAAACATGGGAATCGACACCACCACTATAAGCAACAACAATATGGGTCGCCGATAAAAGTGGCTCGCGGCTTAGTTGTTGTTGCAGTGAGTTGAAAACTAACATGATGTTTTATTATTCCTAACAATAAAAAAGCCATCTTTTCAGATGGCTCTCTACAATTTATTTACGTATCAGTATGTGGCTGGATTTATTTGTTTAACAATAACCAAAAGACATCAATCGTGCATAACGTTGCGCTAATAATTCTTCAGTAGATAAACTTAAAAGCTGTGCCAGTTGCTGTTTCAGCGTTGCTTTTAAGTTAGCCGCCATGCTTTCATGGTCTCTGTGAGCGCCACCTAGTGGTTCACTCACAATCTGATTAATCAACCCTAACTCTTTAATTTGGCTCGCACTGACACCCATAGCTTCAGCAGCTTGTGGTGCTTTTTCAGCGCTTTTCCATAAAATAGAGGCACAGCCTTCTGGTGAAATAACTGAGTAGGTACTGTATTGCAGCATGTTGACTCTGTCACCAACACCGATGGCTAACGCGCCACCGGATCCACCTTCGCCGATCACGGTACATATGATGGGCACTTTTAAGCCAGACATGACTTTCAGGTTACGAGCAATGGCTTCACTTTGACCACGCTCTTCTGCGCCCACTCCAGGGTATGCTCCTGGAGTATCAATAAAAGTGATAATAGGTAGGTTAAATCGTTGCGCCATTTCCATTAGACGCAGCGCTTTTCGATAGCCTTCAGGTTTAGGCATGCCAAAATTACGTTTTATTTTTTCTTTGGTGTCGCGACCTTTTTGATGGCCAATGATCATCACTGCTTGCTCATCAATTTTGGCTAAGCCACCGACTATGGCTTTATCGTCCGCAAACGCTCTGTCACCAAAAAGCTCGTCAAAATCGCTACACATACGCTCCACATAATCGTAGGTGTAAGGGCGCATTGGATGCCGCGCTATTTGACAAATTTGCCATGCACCTAAGTCTGCAAAAATCTTCCGACTTAATTCGGCGCTTTTTTCGCGAAGCTTAGTGATCTCTTCTTCAATATTAAGATCAAATTCGCCACCTTGATTGACTAGTCTCAGCTCTTCAATCTTCGCTTCTAACTCAGCGATAGGTTTTTCGAATTCTAAAAAATTTACACTCATTGAACACCTAATAATAATTGTTTGCAGCTTTTCATTCATTCACTTTTATAAACGAGTCAATGAAACTCTAAGTCGACTTGAGGTTTACCCAATAGCTGTTGTAAGTCATATAGTAACTCATCTTGGGGAGTAACGTACCATTGTGCGCCCAAGGTTAGATCTACTTTCACATCTGGGTGCACATAATGTATTTGAACCGGACAGCTTCCGCCTTGATGTGGTTGCAAAATCGCTTTTATTTTAGCCACGGTTACAAGATTACACCAGCTTGATTCAAGACGTAGCTGCAAACCCTTGGCGTTTTTCTCACGAGCCTGCACTAAGTCCATCACATCACGAGCAGACATTGTATTGCCACCAGAGAATTCATCAAAGCTGACCTGTCCACTTATCACCAATATTTTGTCTTCTTGCAATAATTCTTCGTATTGTTCCAGCATGTCGGGGAAAAATCGAACGTCTACTCTGGCACTCTTATCATCTAATGTCACTAACGCCCAACGTCGACCGCGTTTATTGGTCATCACTCTGACACCTAATACTAGACCCACAGCAAAAGCAGTTTGGTCTCTATTAGTTGGCTTTAGGTCAATTAAACGGCAAGGCGCGTAGTGTTTGATCTCACTTAGATACTGATTAATGGGGTGCCCCGTTAGATACAGCCCTAATGTAGTTTTTTCACCGTCTAACCAGATTTTATCTGGCCAAGGAGCAACATCAACAAAAGCTTGTTTTACTTGCTCAGGCTCGCTAGTGAGCAAGCCAAACATATCTGATTGCCCCGATGTTTTATTCTTGGCATGTTGACCTGCGGCTGCCAAGGCATCAGGCAAGGAAGACATGATTGACGCACGATGTGGGCCTAAATTATCCAATGCACCTGCTAAAACCAACTTTTCTAATATGCGTTTATTAATACGCTTAAGATCAATTTTGGCACAAAAATCGAATAAGTCGCTGAACTTACCACTTTCTTCCCGTGCTTCAATAATAGCGCCAATAGGACCCTCGCCCACACCTTTAATAGCGCCGATACCGTAAACAATGCGCCCTTGTTCATCAACCGTAAACTTATGGCTTCCAGCATTCACATCGGGCGGTAAAATAGTCAGCCCGATACGGTTACAATCATCCACTAAAGTCACGATTTTGTCTGAGTTATCCATATCAGCAGACATAACAGCGGCCATAAACTCGGCTGGGTAATGAGTTTTGAGCCATAACGTTTGATAAGATACTAATGCGTAAGCGGCAGAGTGTGACTTGTTAAAACCGTAACCAGCAAACTTTTCTACTAAGTCAAAAATCTTGATGGCAAGAGTGGGATCAATACCGTTTTCTTTGGCTCCAGTTTCAAACGAATCGCGCTGTTTTTCCATTTCTTCTAGATTCTTTTTACCCATAGCACGGCGTAATAAATCTGCTCCACCCAAGCTATAGCCCGACATGACCTGAGCAATCTGCATAACCTGCTCTTGATACAAAATGATACCGTATGTCGGCTGTAAAATTTCTTTAAGACACTCGTGTTGATATTCTGCATCAGGGTAAGATACTTCTTCACGGCCGTGTTTACGGTCAATAAAGTTATCTACCATGCCTGATTGTAATGGACCCGGTCTGAAAAGAGCTACTAGTGCGATGATGTCTTCAAAGGAGTCTGGTTTAAGGCGTTTGATTAGCTCTTTCATACCACGGGATTCGAGCTGGAATACCGCAGTAGTCTCTGCGTTTTGCAGCAGTCTAAAACATTTTGCATCAACTAGAGGAATGGCGCTGATATCGATATCAATGCCTTTGCCCTGCTTTATCATATCTGTCGCCCACTGAATGATAGTCAGTGTACGCAGCCCCAAGAAGTCAAACTTAACTAATCCTGCAGTTTCAACGTCGTTTTTATCGAATTGGGTAACCGGATTTTTGCCTTCATCATCACAATAAAGTGGCGCGAAATCGGTGATCAATGTAGGAGCAATAACCACTCCACCGGCATGTTTACCGGCGTTACGAGTCACACCTTCCAAAATACGACATTTATCTATCAGCTCTTTGACGTCTTCATCTTGATGGTATAACTCAGGTAAGCGAGGTTCTTCAAGGAAAGCTTTTTCTAGCGTCATGCCAGGAGTCGGAGGGATAAGTTTGGAAATACGGTCGACAAAACCATACGGATGACCTAATACTCGGCCCACATCTCGAACTACGGCTTTGGCCGCCATAGTACCAAAAGTAATGATCTGTGATACAGCATCACGTCCATACATTTGTGCAACGTGGTCAATCACTTCATCACGTCTGTCCATACAAAAATCGACATCAAAATCTGGCATCGATACCCGCTCAGGATTCAAAAATCGTTCGAATAGCAAGTCGTATTCAAGGGGATCAAGATCTGTAATGTCCAGCGCATAGGCCACTAATGAACCAGCACCTGACCCTCGCCCAGGGCCAACAGGAATATTGTTGTCTTTACTCCACTGAATAAATTCCATAACAATTAAGAAATAGCCAGGGAAACCCATTTGATTAATTACCACCAGCTCGATGTCTAAACGCTCATCATACTCGGGGCGTCTTTCTAAACGTATTTGCTCATCGGGGAATAAAAAGGCTAAGCGCCTTTCTAGGCCTTCCTTGGATACCTTGACCAAAAAGTCCTTAATATCCATGCCTTCGGTGGGGAAGTCAGGTAAAAAGTAAGTACCAAGCTGAACAGTAACATTACAACGTTTAGCTATTTCTACCGTATTTTGAGTCGCTTCTGGAATATCAGAAAACAGTTCCAACATTTCCTCAGCTGTACGAAAATATTGCTGGTCGCTATATTCTTTGGGCCTACGAGGGTCGATTAGTGTATAGCCATCATGGATAGCTACACGAATTTCATGGGCATCAAAATTTTCTTTGTCAACAAAACAAACTTCGTTAGTAGCGACAACGGGTAAATCGAATTGTTGCGCCCAATCTACCGCTTGATGAATATAATCTTCTTCACCAGCTCTACCTGTTCGCGTCAATTCGATATAAAAACGCTCAGGAAAATGTTGTAAATAAAACTGGGTAGCTTGATTAGCGACACCCGTATTGCCCTTGGCTAGCAGCATACCTAAATCGCCAGCTTTACCACCTGATAATATGATGACACCTTGGCTATATTCGACTAGCCAAGATTTATCTATCACTGCTTTGTCTTTGATACTACCGCGTAAATACGCCTTAGATATCAGCAGCGTGATATTTTTATAACCCTTGTTGTCAACTGCTAGCAAAGTAAGGCGAAACACTGCACCTTCTAGCTCATCACTTTGTACCCAAAAATCAACACCAATAATAGGCTTGATGCCGTTGTCATGGGCCTGACTATAAAACTTGACCAGACCACACATATTCATTTGATCAGTGATAGCTACGGCGGGCATAGCTAACTTTTTTACGTGAGCGATAAGGGGCTTAACCTTATTTAAGCCATCCAGCATAGAATAATCGCTATGCACCCGTAAGTGCACAAAACTGACTGCTGCGTTATGTAATTGTTCTGTCATTTTAAAGGCCTGCTAACTGACCGTTACGCATAGCAAGAGACTGCTGCACCGGCTTAAAACTCATTCGATATTGAGGTAGTGGTCCAAGCTCAGCCAGCTTAGCTAGATGCAATGGCGTAGGGTAACCTTTGTGTTTGGCAAAGCCGTACTCTGGGTATTGTTGATCCATGATTAGCATTTCTTTGTCACGCGTTACTTTTGCGATGATAGAAGCAGCAGATATTTCTGTAATTAAAGCGTCACCTTTGACTACTGCTTCGCTTGAATAATCCCATACAGGACAGCGGTTACCATCAACCATCACGTGGGTTGGCTGAACTGATAGTCCCTGCACTGCTCTGGTCATAGCCAACATAGTGGCTTGTAGAATGTTTAGCTCGTCTATTTCTTGTGGGCTAGCACTACCTATGGACCATGCTAAAGCATATTGTTTTATTTCTGTGGCTAAAATATTACGCTTTTTCTCAGATAATTTTTTTGAGTCAGCCAACCCAACGATAGGATGTCGCGGGTCGAGGATGACCGCTGCTGTAACCACATCACCCACCAAAGGGCCCCTACCTACTTCGTCGACACCGGCAATGAACTGGTTCATACTTTGGGTTCACTCGTGATTGTTAATTGGCTCATGGCTGTTAATTGGCTCATGGCTGTTAGTTGGCTCATGGCTGTTTCTTAATTAATTTGGCTACAGCTAATGCCGCTTGCGCGTCTGCATCTTGTTTTAATGACTCATGCAGAATTTCAAACTTAGCAATAAGAGCTTGTTGCTCTTCACCTCGCTGCGCCATCAACATAGGTAACAATAATTGACTTATGTTTTGTGGGGTCACCGCGTCTTGCAGTAACTCTGGAATTAATTTTTCATTAGCTAACACATTGGGTAAAGCAAAATATTTAGCTTTGTACAGCCACCTCATCATTTGATAAGTTAAACCACTGAGTTTATAAGCCGTGACCATGTTTTTCTTACATAACATTGCTTCTAATGTCGCGGTACCGGAAGCTAATAACACAGCATCAGACGCTATCATTACGTCTCTAGCGTGACCAATCACAACTTGGATAGATAAGTCTGGTTTATGCGTCTGGATATAATCATCAACTTGGTCTTTACGCTGTCGATTAACCACGGGAATTAACACTTTTAGCCCCGCCACATCAGACTTTAATAATAAACAAGACTCAATAAACACGTCCAGTAATGTGTCGACTTCACGCTTTCTACTGCCGGGCAACATCGCTAAAACAATCGCATCGTCTTTAAGTTTTAAGGAATGCCGCGCTTTTTGTTTATCTGGTTTGATGGCAATATCATCGGCCATGGTATGACCTACAAATTCACAAGGAATTTGATGTTTGTCATATACTTGCTTTTCAAAGGGAAAGATACTCAATACTAAGTGAGTAGCTTTAGCTATCTTAAAAATACGCTTTTCGCGCCATGCCCATACTGTAGGGCTGACATACTGAACCGTTTTAATACCCTTTTTTTTAAGTTTTAACGCTAGTCCTAAATTAAAATCGGGCGCATCAACCCCGATGAACACATCAGGGGGATTAGCAAGAAAGTGATTTAATATAGACTTACGCACAAACAACAGTCTGCGGATACGTGATAAGACCTCGACTAATCCCATCACTGACAATTCTTCCATATCAAATAAGCTTTGACAGCCTTGAGCCTGCATTTTTGGCCCGGCTATGCCTTCAAAAGTAGCATTGGGATAGTGTTTTTTAAGCTGTTTGATAAGACCGGCAGCAAGAATGTCACCTGACGCTTCGCCAGCAACTATGCCTACTCTGAGTGCTTTTTCGCTCATGATTTAGCGAACAATGCCTCGAGAAGAACGACTCACAAAATCAGCCATAAGCGTGATCTCTTGAGTCTCGCCTGATAATTCCTTAAGCTTTTCCACAGCCTCGATAGCTCTGTAGTTGTTACGGTATAAGATTTTATAACCACGCTTGATCTGTGCAATCGTTTCGCTGGAGAAACCGCGGCGCTTTAATCCTTCAGAATTGATACCCCGAGGCTCACCATTATTGCCCACCATAATATAAGGTGGCACATCGGCTAATATGATGGTGCCACCGCCAATAAAACTATGGGCGCCAATATGACAAAACTGGTGAGCAGCGGTCAAACCTCCCATGATAACCCAGTCTCCAATGTGTACGTGGCCTGCTAGTGTTGCGCCAGTGGCGAATATACTATTGTCACCAATGACACAATCATGAGCTATATGCACAAAACACATCAATAGATTATTAGAGCCTATTTTAGTAACACTTTTATCTTGAATGGTGCCTCGGTGAATGGTCACTGACTCACGTATTATGTTGTTATCACCGATGATTAACTCAGTGGGTTCGCCAGCATACTTTTTATCCTGACAGTCTTCGCCAACAGAGGCAAATTGGTATATGTGATTACCTTTGCCTATGCTGGTTTTACCCTTCACAACTACGTGAGATTCAAGCACTGTGCCATCATCTATGCTGACATTTGCGTCAATTAAGCAAAATGCGCCAATTGAGACGTTCTTTCCCAATTTGACGGAGGAATGGATAATGGCAGTAGAATGTATCACTTGTTACATCTTCCTCATGGCACACATAAATTCAGCTTCGCATGCGGCTTTGCCATCAACACTGGCTATACCATGGAATTTCCAAATTCCGCGACGCTCTTTAATCAACCTGACTTCCATATCCATACGGTCACCCGGTACGACAGGCATTTTAAAACGGGCCTTATCTACACCAGCATACAGGTATAAATCGTCAGAATTGCCTGACGTTTTAAAACCTAACACACCAGCAACTTGAGCTAATGCTTCAAGGATCATAACGCCTGGAAAAATAGGTTTACCCGGAAAATGCCCTGTAAAACAAGGTTCATTAAAGGTAATATTTTTATAAGCAGAGATCGACTCATTCAGAGTGTAATCTGTAACTCTATCTACTAACAAGAACGGATAACGATGGGGAAGCAATTCCATGATATCTTCTATTGCAAGAGTGTTTACATTTTTAGACAAAAGGTGTTCTCCTAAACTAACCAGTCGGTAGCTAATTCACTACTGCTGCTGGTTTTTCTCCAATGCTTTGACACGTTGATTAAGACTAGTAATGTTTCTTAATGCCACCATGTTTTTACGCCATTCTCTGTTGGCTGAAGCAGGTATACCGGACGAGTAAACGCCAGGCTCTGAAATACTTTTTGTGACCATACTCATGCCGGTAAAAATGACATTATCACAAATAGAGATGTGGCCATTGATACCAACTAGACCTGCCATACTACAATTTTTACCAATAACAGTACTGCCTGCAATCACAGAGCATGCTGCCATTGCGGTATTTTCACCAATTTCTACATTATGAGCAATTTGACACTGATTATCGATTATCACCCCGTCAGCCAAAATAGTGTTGTCTAATGCGCCTCGGTCTATGGTGGTACTAGCACCAATTTCTACTCTATTGCCTATAACCACGCTGCCAAGCTGAGGTATTTTGAGCCATCGGCCATTATCGTTAGCGTAACCAAAACCATCGCTACCGATAACCGTGTTAGCTTGTACCAAGCAATCTGTACCGATTACCACATTGTGATAAATGGATACATTGCACCATAACTTAGTATTTGCGCCTAGTTGCGCACCTTTACCGATAAAACAACCCGAACCAATAACAACATTATTTCCAAGTCTTACTCCAGACTCAATGACCGTATTTGCTCCAATTTTGACGTTTTCACCCAATTCAACATTTTCGTCAATCACAGCATGAGGTGATATCTCGTTTGCTGGTTGAGGAGTAGTGTCAAGTAACTGCGCCGCCTTGGCGAACCCAACATAAGGGTTATCCATGACAAGGGCGGAACAACCACAATGGGATAATTCGTCTGGATGCAAAATAACGGCTTGCGCCTGCGTATCTTGGAGATGGCTACGGTATCTGCTATTCGACAAAAATGAGATCTGACCTTTGCCAGCTCTCACTAAAGTAGATAAGCCGCTTATAATTGTATCTTGAGTATCAGCACCAGATAAATGCAACTGAGCACCTATTTTCTGAGCTAATTGAAAAAGACTAATTGCGTGACTCAAAATGCCTCCGTTCGAACCACTAAAGCGGTTTAGTTGCTTTTGCCAATTTGGTCTAGAACTAATTTAGAAATGTCATTGTCCGGGGTGATAAAAGCCACAGCATTAGAATTTAATATTACATCATATTTTTCTTTCGCCGCTACTGTATCGATACCTTGTTTAATCAAGCCTAACAATTTGTTTTGTTCTTCTTGTAAACGTTTTTGAATTTCTTGCTGTAGAGGTTGTGCTTTAGCGGTGTATTCTTCGCGTAAAGAAATAATTTGTCCTTCAAGCTCAGTTTTTTGCTTGGCGCTCATAGTGGCAGCGTCGCGCTGGTTTTTTTCAAGATAATATTTAATATCTTTTTCTAAACGGCTTACTTCTTCAGTCTTATCTTTAAATTCTGCCGCAATAGACGCTTGGATACTAGCCGCTTGAGGCATAGCTTGAAAGATACCCTGCACATTTACCGCACCAATTTTTTGTTCCGCAAACACCGCTGAACTGGCCATAGCCGAGGTTAATATTGCACCTGCAATTAAACTTTTAGTAAAATTTTTCAAAAATAACTCCTACTTATTACTCTGTGGTTGATTTGCCAACCAGAAATTAAAACGTCTGGCCAATATTGAAGGTGAAGAATTTAGAATCATCACCCTCTCTTTCTTGTATTACCTTGGAGAAACTGAACACCATTGGCCCCATTGGTGACAACCATTGTACAGAAAGTCCACCCGATGCTCTATAGAGTGTCCCGTCACTGTAATCAATTAACTTATCATTGTTGAAGGAATTATTTACATCCAACTCTTTATAACGGTCGAAATCAAACTCGGTATCCCACACATTACCCACGTCAACAAAGAAACTGGTACGCACCGAGTTGTCAAAATCGACATCAACAAAAGGGGTGGGCACAATTAACTCAACTCCACCAAGTACCATAGCATTACCCCCTAATGAACGAGTAGAAAGCGAGATAGTATCGTTTGCGTCATCGCCCAGAATCACTTTGCCATTTGGGTCAGTAACCACTCTTGCTGGTGTGGTCTGTAACCCACGAGGTCCCACTGTATTGTTTTCAAAGCCTCTGAGTGAATCTGCACCACCTGCTGTAAAATGCTGTGTGAAAGGTAATATTTGATCGATTCCGCCCACATCACCATAACCGTTGCCGTAACCCATTTTCAGCCGTGCTAAAAAAGACCAACGCTGATTTCGTGATAATGGGAAGTACCATTTTCCGTCTATCTCTGTCTTAAAGTAGTTTACATCTGAGTTGGGTGTGGTGATGGCAAATGAGGCCCGTTGTGAGGATCCCGCAGTTGGAAACACGCCGCGGTTCAAAGTAGTACGTGACCAAGCGACTGAAGCTAGGAAACTATCGTAATTGATTGCTGCATCTGGGTTATTTTCATCTACAAATTGGTTATTGAAACGCGTAGTTTGTACAAAAGGTTGATTCTGGAATAACTCCACCGTGCTATACGTTAGTCCAAAGTTAATTCGATTAAATTGGTCGATAGGATAACCGACGTTACTACCTACCGAAAACTGTTTACTATTGTATTGGATGAGATTGGCAGAGCTACCATCAAATTCACTATATGATACCGAACCACCTAAACTGATACCGTCTATGGTGAAATATGGGTCCGTATACGATAATTGCACACTCTTTTGATAAGAAACTGTACTGATATTAAACGCGATACGTTTACCCGTACCTAAAAAATTATCTTGCTGAATGCCAGCGTTTAAACTCAATTTAGTGCGGTCGCCATAGCCTATGCCAGCATTGAAAGCACCAGAAGGCTGTTCTTTAACTGTGAAGTTAACATCAACTTTGTCTTCTTCACCAGGTAATCGAACCGTTTCGAAGTCAACGTTTTCCATATAGGTTAATCGAGATAAACTATTTTTTGACGATTCTAATGAAGCATTTGATAACCAAGAACCTTCCATTTGAGACACTGATTGGCGAAGTACTTCGTCAGCAGTACCATTGTTTCCGGCAAAATTAATACGTCGCACATAGATGCGTTTGCCAGGATCAACAGATAAAACTAATTTTACCGTTTTGTCTGCTTCGTTGATATCTGGAATAGTAGTCACGGTGGGATAAGCATAACCGTATCGACCTAAGTATTTACTGATAAACTCTTCAGTATAAGTGACTTCCGCTTGGTTATATAACTCGCCTGACGTTAGTGGCAGTACCAGCTTGATATAATCTTCATAGCCTAGCAAATCGCCAATTAGCTCTACCTCAGAAATAGTATATTGTTCACCCTCTTCTACGTTTAGAGTCACGTAGATACCTGTCTTGTCGGGTGTCATGGATACTTGAGTGGAGTCAATATTGAAACGCAAGTAACCACGGTCTTTATAATGACTAGTAATGGTTTCCATATCGCCAGTTAACGTCTGCTTCTGATAGCGCGTTTCTGACAAAAAGTCCCACCAAGGTGTATCGAACTTTAACTCAACCAAATCTAATAATTCGGTATCGTTGAAGGTGTTATTACCCACAATGTTGATCTGCTGAATTTTAGCTGAGTCACCTTCTTCGAATAATAGTTTGAGGTCAACTCGATTTCTTGGAAGAGGTGTAATAATCGCAGTTACGTCAGCATTGTATTTACCTATGCTGTAAAAAAAATCTTTTAAGCCATTCTCAATTGAAGTTAACACCGTTTTATCTAGAGGCTCACCTACTAAAATGTTAGCGTCATTCAAACTTTCTTGCAGTTGCTCGTCTTTAATATCGTCGTTATCTTCAAACACAATATTACTGATGGTGGGTCTTTCGGCCACTACAATAAGTAATGTATTACCATCACGAAAAATTTGAATTTTTTCAAAATGGGTTGAAGAATACATAGATCTAATAAGCTGTGAAATCCTAAAGCTATTCATCTCATCGCCGACTGTAACAGGCAGGTAAGTCAACGCAGCACCTAAAGCAACACGCTGTAGACCTTCTATTCTGATATCTTGGACAACAAACTCACTATTTGGGGCTGCTTTTGCGAAGCTAGCAATGGATAGCATTAATCCGGCAACAACTAACTGTTTAAACTTCATTTATTAATATTCTTCCTAAATGCACAATATTTGTGTTGTGCATGGTCACATCGTTCGATGAAAATTATAAACGCGCAATATCATTTACTATCGCGATGCTCATTAGTAGCAGCAGCAAAACGCCACCGATTTTAAAACCCACTTCTTGTACTGATTCGGGAACAGGACGGCCACTAACAAACTCTATAAGGTAATAGAGTAAGTGCCCACCATCAAGCACTGGCAAAGGTAAAAGATTAACTATGCCCAAATTAACGCTAATTAACGCTAAAAAGCCTAAAAAGTACACTAAACCTAAGCTAGCACTCATACCTGCACCTTGAGCGATTGCGATAGGGCCGCTCAAGTTTTTAACCGACACGTCACCCGTGACTAACTTACCAAGCATATCAACGCTGAGTGTCATTAAACGCCATGTTTTATCCATTGCCTTGGTAAGGGCTTTACCTACACCGTATTGATGAACAAACACCACACCTTCAGGCCATGGTTCCAAGGTAGGCGTAAACCCCATATATCCCTTTATGTTTTGTTCTACAGTTTTGCTACCAATGGTGCCACTTAAGTTGACAATTTGTCCATTCCTTAGCACATCAACCGTAACCGCTTGCTCAGGTCTTGTGGAAACATAACCCACTATTTGTTCCCAATTTTGCATACTAGTTCCATCTAAACTAATAATTTCGTCATTTGCCTTAAATCCAATACGTTGTGCTGCGGAACCATCTTCTATGTATCCCAGCACATTAAGTACTTTCGGGCGATATGGGGTAAGTCCTAAACTAGCAAAAACGGAGGTCTTATCTGGATCAAATTTCCATTGGCTTATGTCAATTGTGGCTGCTCGTTCAAATGAACCGGTTTCATCAGTCCATTTAATCAACATTTCATCATGACCAATAAAGGACATGAACTCATAAGCAGCATCTTCCCAGTCAACTACTTTTCGTAGACCTATCTGAGTTAACGTAGCGTTTTGAGAAATATTGGTTTGGCTAAGAATACTATCTGCTTCAATACTGCCCACAACTGGTTTAACCGTTTGTAAACCAATTAAGTACATTACAAACAATGCGAAAATTGCGAATAAAAAGTTTACCGCTGGACCCGCAGCAATAATAGCGATACGTTTTAGGACATGTTGACGATTAAAAGCGTAGGGTAGGTCTTTCTCAGCGACGTCACCTACTCTTTCGTCGAGCATTTTTACGTAGCCGCCTAGAGGAATAGCCGCTATAACAAATTCAGTACCCAACTTATCTGTTCTACGCCACAGTGCTTTACCAAAGCCGATAGAGAACTTTTCTACTTTGACCCCACATCTACGGGCAATCCAAAAATGTCCCCATTCATGTACTGCAACTAAAATGCCTAAGGCAACAATAAAAGATCCAACGTTAATGAGAAAACTCAAGCTCCAACCCTCTGTATAGCTGTTTTACCTAGTTTGCCAATAATGCCCATGCTGAGTCTGCGGGCACACTGGTCACTTTCAATTACCGCTTCAATAGTATTTAAGATGTGTGAAGATGTTTGTTGCAAACACTCTTCGTTCACTTGTGCGATTTGCATAAAACCAATTTGCCCTTGTAAAAACGCTTCTACTGCCACTTCATTGGCTGCATTGAGTGTGGTGGTCGCATATTGCCCAGCAGAGCTTGCTTGTATAGCAAGTGTAAGATTTGGATAACGCTGCGCTTCTGGCTCAGTGAAAGTAAAATTTGCTAATTGATTAAAATCTAAAGGAGAGACACCAGATTCGATTCTGTTAGGAAAAGCAAGTGCGTGAGCAATGGGTGTTCGCATGTCTGGGTTGCCCATCTGCGCGAGCACTGTACCATCTATATATTGTACCATGGAATGAATAATACTTTGTGGATGTAAAACAATTTGAATATCGGACGCTTCGAGCCCAAATAACCATCTAGCTTCAATAAACTCCAAGCCTTTGTTCATCATCGTTGCTGAGTCGACTGATATTTTGCGACCCATATCCCAATTAGGGTGGGCACATGCTTGGTCTGGGGTGGCATGCTGTAGCGCATCTAAAGGCGAAGTCAAAAACGGACCACCAGAGCCTGTCAGGAGAATTTTACTGATGCCTGAGTTACACAAATCACCGTATTTAAAGTCAGTAGGTAAACATTGAAAAATAGCATTGTGTTCACTGTCTATGGGTAGGACTTGGGCATTGTATTGATTAGCCGCTTGGATAAACAAATCACCGGACATCACTAATGATTCTTTATTGGCGAGTAATACTTTTTTACCTGCTTTTACTGCTGCTAAGGTTGGGATCAATCCAGCAGCGCCGACTATAGCGGCCATCACCACGTCCACTTCTGGAGCACTGGCTACTTGTGCAAGCGCCTCACGACCAGCTAATACCTCACATTTAAGCTGTGCATCCGAAAACAGTTTTTTAGCTAGTATAAATTGCTGAGGATCTGCAATTACTACAAACTCAGGCAAGCATAATCGGGCTTGCTGCAATAATAGTTCAATATTGCTGTTTGCTGTCAGTGCATACACGCTGAACAACTCGGGATGTTTTAGTAACACATCAAGGGTACTTTTACCTACTGAACCTGTCGCACCCAAAATGCTAACTTTTTGCATTAAACCACCCACATGATGTAACAAAACCCGAAAATAGGGAACGCTGCGGTTAGACTATCGATTCTATCCATTACACCACCGTGACCGGGTAATAACTTGCCACTGTCTTTGATACCCGCGCAGCGCTTAAACATGCTTTCGTTTAAGTCACCCAAGGCAGACACTCCAACGGTTAAAGCCCCTACCATAATGTGTAACCAAATACGGGAGGGATCGACTTGATAATGTAACGCAGCGAAGGCAATAATGGCAGAAGATGCAAGAACACCCCCCATTAAGCCTTCGAGGGTTTTGCCAGGAGAAACTTCGGGGCGCAGTTTGTGTTTGCCAAATTTCACTCCAACAAAAAATGCGCCTATATCTGCAGCCCAAACAATACCCAGCACGTAAAAAATTAGGGATGCACCGTGATCAGGATCTACGTCATATGAATTAGTGCGCAGCGATACGACCGCAACCCAAGTAGGAACAAGGGTTAATATCCCGAAGATACCTCGGAGTATTTTACTGCAGTACCACACAGAGCTGTAATTGGGATAGGCAATAATCATTGCCAATGACACTACCCACCAAATGGCTGCAACACAGAGTATATAAGTGTATGTATTATGTAACTGACCCTGATACCAAATCAAATCACTAGGCAGCAAGATTGAAAGTGTCAGACAAATTGCGACCACTAAGGCTGCATATGCGCTTTTGGAAAAGGTACGGGTTATACCAGACATGCTTGACCATTCCCATGCACCTAAACCGACTACAAAAGCAATCATGATTTGAAAGTTAAATAGCGATAAGTATAAAATACCAAACAGTGCCAAAGGGGCAAGAATAAGCGCAGTAATGATCCGTTGTTTTAACACATTCGCCTCATAAAATTGTTGTACTTGATTGGGCACATATTAACTTACCTGCTCTGGGGTTTTACCAAAACGTCTTTGACGCTCAGTGAATGCTTGTACTGCTGCTTGAAAAGCAGCTTCGTTAAAATCAGGCCAAAACTCATCTAAAAAATATAACTCGGCGTAGGCAATTTGCCATAACAAAAAGTTACTAATTCTTTGTTCTCCGCCGGTACGGATCAGTAAGTCTACTGCTGGAAGGCTCGCTGTGCTGGTAAAGCGGGTAAATGTTGTCTCGTTGATGTCTGCTAGATTAATTTGCCCTGCTTGAACTTGTGTAATGAGCTGTTTGGTGGCGTTGACTATATCCCAGCGACCCCCGTAGTTAGCCGCAACATTTAGGATCAAACCATCGTTTTTTTCGGTTAATACTTCAGCTTCACTAATTTTTTTTATTAATTTACCATCAAATCGACTGGTATCGCCTATAACCCTGAGACTAACATTATTCTTATGCAGCTTTTTCACTTCACTGCCAAGCACCATTTTAAACAGTTCCATTAGTACCCCAATTTCTTCAGTTGGGCGGTTCCAATTTTCACTGCTAAAGGCAAATAATGTGAGAACTTTCACACCATTTTTTAATGCATAAGAAACCGAAGCTCTTACCGCTTTAACGCCTGACTTATGACCAAAAGCGCGGAGTTTTCCCTTTTTCTTAGCCCAACGCCCGTTGCCATCCATAATGATAGCAACATGCTGTGGAATAATTTTTTCGATTAATGGTTCAGATGAATTCATTTATCAGATACAGCTCAATCATACTTCCATTAGATCTTTTTCTTTCGCTACCAAAATCTCGTCCACTTCTTTAACAAAAGTGTCTGTCAATTTTTGTACGTCATCTTCACCACGACGGCTGTCATCTTCACTGATTTCTTTTTCTTTCAGTAATTCTTTAATATCGCTGTTAGCATCACGGCGGATATTACGGATCGCTACTTTACCTTGCTCAGCTTCAGCGCGCACCACGCGAATTAAGTCTTTACGACGCTCTTCGGTTAACGCAGGCATAGGAACACGCATAACAGAGCCAGCACTCATGGGATTAAGCCCTAAGTCTGACTGCATAATCGCTTTCTCAACCGCTTTGGCGGAACTTTTATCGAACACGGTTAGCGCTAATGTACGTGAATCTTCAGCAATGATATTAGCTAACTGTTTGAGTGGTGTGTCTGTACCGTAATAAGGCACCATAATGCTATCTAACAAACTAGGGTGGGCTCGGCCAGTTCGAATTTTTGATAGTTGGCCTTTCAATACACTAATACTTTTTTCCATACGCTGACGCGCGTCATCATTAATTTCGTCAATCACGATAGTTTTTCCTATTTCTACATTATTTATTTTATTTCTTTGGTATGGCAGATTAACGTACCTACATCTTCGCCCATTACCACTGCTTTCAAACAACCCGGTGTATTCATGTTAAACACACGAATAGGTACGTTATGATCGCGAGCGAGCGTAAATGCTGCCAAATCCATTACTTTCAGCTCTTTTTCTAGAACTTCAGTGTAAGATAATACCTTGTATAACTTAGCTTCTGGGTTTTTAGCCGGATCGTCATCGTATACACCGTCTACTTTGGTACCTTTTAGAACTGCATCCGCCTCAATCTCGATACCACGCAAACAAGCAGCAGAATCAGTGGTAAAGAACGGATTACCTGTACCAGCAGAAAAAATCACTACGCGACCAGACTTGAGTAAACTAATGGCCTCTGCCCAATTGTAATTATCGCATACACCGTTTAATGGAATAGCAGACATCAGGCGCGCGTTTACAAAAGCACGATGCAATGCATCTCGCATAGCAAGACCGTTCATAACTGTGGCTAACATACCCATGTGGTCACCAACAACGCGATTCATTCCGGCTTTAGCTAACCCTTCCCCTCGAAAGAGATTGCCACCACCTATAACCAATCCGACTTCAACACCCAGCTCAACTATCTCTTTTATTTCTTGAGCCATACGCTCAAGCACTTTAGGGTCAATGCCAAAGCCTTCGTCCCCCATCAGTGCTTCACCACTTAATTTTAATAATATTCTTCGGTAAGCGGACTTGGGTGCGATACTCATAGATTGAAATTCCTTAAGGTGATAGAGGCAGCAATAATAAAGGGCCTACAAGCTTAGTTTGTATATGCCTCTGTTGTTTCAAAATCATAGATTTAAAACAACAGAGGCATATATAAAAAAGCACCTCAATTTGAGGTGCTAGTATTATACCCAAACAACTTTAAAATGCATGTTTCAGCGTGAATTAAAATTGATGTAGGTATTAATGCTTAAAGCATTTTATTTTTTTACAGCTGCCATTTGTGCGGCAACTTCAGCTGCAAAGTCTTCTTCTTTCTTCACAATGCCTTCACCGACTTCGAAACGTACGAAGTTGATGACATCGGCACCTTTAGATTTGAGTAAATCAGCAACTAATATTGAAGGGTCCTTAATAAAAGGTTGACCCGTTAAACTAATTTCACCAGTAAATTTCTTCATGCGACCAGAAACCATTTTTTCTGCGATTTCGGGTGGCTTGCCAGATTGAAGAGCGATGTCCAATTGGATTTCTTTTTCTTTAGCAACCACTTCAGCAGGCACATCTTCAGGCTTCACAAATTGTGGGCTAGATGCAGCAATATGCATGGCGATATCTTTTGCTAATTCTTCATCACCGCCTTGTAAAATAGCAATAACTCCAATTCGTGCACTGTGCACGTAAGCACCAAGGTTATCACCTTCGACAGAAACAACACGGCGAGGACTGATATTTTCACCAATTTTGGCAACTAAGTTGTCACGTAACTCACTGACTTTAACGCCATCAACTTCAGTGTTGTTAAGAGTATCCATATCATTAATTTTATTTGCAGATGCAACTTCAATCAACTGTTGGCCAAACTTTACAAAACCTTCGTCGCGAGCAACAAAGTCAGTTTCGCTGTTAACTTCCATCATAGTTGCTACGCCGTTAGCAACTTTAGTCAAAATTACACCTTCGGCGGCGATACGGCCTGCTTTTTTAGCGGCTTTAGCTTGGCCATTTTTACGCATATTTTCGATTGCTAACTCGATATCGCCATTGGCTTCAACCAAGGCATTTTTACAATCAAGCATGCCAGCGGCTGTACGCTCACGCAATTCTTTAACTAGGGCTGTAGTCACTGCCATTTTCGTTTCCTCAGCAAAATAATTTGAATTAAACATTTAAAAACAGGGGCGACGGCCCCTGTTTGATTTATTCTTTTTGGGTAGCGAAGTATTCGCTACCTGTAATGTCGTATGTTGCTAGACTAATTACTCAGCAGCTTCTACGAACTCACCTTTTTCAGCTTGTGCTTCTAGGTTCTGTTCACGACCGTTGATGACAGCGTCAGCTGCAGCATTCAAATAAAGTTGAACGGCGCGTATGGCATCATCGTTACCAGGTACGATGTAATCAACACCATCTGGGTTTGAGTTAGTATCAACGATTGAAACAACTGGGATACCTAAGTTGCCAGCTTCAGTAATGGCGATGTGTTCGTGATCAGCATCAACTACGAATAACACGTCCGGTAAACCGCCCATGTTCTTAATTCCACCAAGACTAGTTTCAAGCTTAGTCATTTCACGCGTTAGCATTAACACTTCTTTTTTGGTCAATTTTTCAAACGTACCGTCTTGGCTTTGTTGCTCAAGTTCTTTTAGGCGTTTGATTGACTGGCGGACTGTTTTCCAGTTAGTCAACATACCGCCTAACCAGCGTTTGTTCACGTAGAATTGGTCACATTTGTCTGCTGCGTCTTTCACCGCATCACTTGCTGCGCGCTTAGTACCAACAAAAAGAATTTTACCTTTCTTAGTAGCTACGCCACCAATAAAGTTAAGTGCTTCGTTGAACATAGGAACAGTTTTTTCAAGATTGATGATGTGAACTTTATTACGTGAACCAAAAATGAAAGGCTTCATTTTTGGGTTCCAATAACGAGTTTGATGTCCGAAGTGTACGCCTGCCTGAAGCATGTCGCGCATAGATACATTTGCCATTATAAAGATTCCTCAATATGGGGTTAGGCCTCCATACATCCCAATTCTCGATCCACTTAGAATAATTCTTCGCAGACACCCCGAAAAGTGTGTCGATGTATGTGTGATATTTACGCTAATTTATTTAGCTACTTCGCGATAATTCTTTCAGGCCACGGCCCTCATTAATTTCAGCGGTGCGCTTTATAGCATGTGAATAGACTATATTCAAGTAAAGTGTGACTAACGACTATTAAAACTGTCAGACAATCTCTATTCTAAGCGCCGGATTTTATTATAGTAAAAAATCAGAGAACACCTTGAATCTAAATAAACGCAGAACATTCACACAATTAATATCAATCGCTACTTTTGGGAAGCTCGCTGATTTATTAATTTCAGCCAAAACGACTCTACCTTGGTTGCTCGCTAGTCTAGGCGCACCGATATGGATTATATCTATGTTGGTGCCAATACGAGAATCCGGGTCGTTGATCCCACAATGGCCGCTCAAGCAGAGGGTTAGGCACATTGAAAACAGATTAGTTATTTGGAGATGGGGGATCGTCATTCAAGCTGGTGCGGTTTGTTTTATGCTTGCCTGTGCTTTACTCACCGAGGCTTTAGTCGCAGGTTTGCTCATTTTATTCTGCCTATTACTGCTTAGCTTAGGGCGTTCTCTTAGCTCTTTAAGTATGAAAGATATACAGGGCTTAAACGTTGAAAAAGGACAGCGAGGTAAATTGGTTGGTATTGCCTCAACAATGTCTGGTCTTTTATCACTTATCACGGCTGGACTACTCATTTTATCACCGCAGGATATGAGTATCAGAGCAATTCAGCTATTGATTACCTTTTCCGCTTTTATATTGTTTATGAGCTTAATTTTATCTATTGGATTAACAGCAAACTTAGTTGATAGCAAAAAAGATTCAAACGACGCACAAAGTCTTTGGAAAACGATTAATCAACAGGCAGATTTGCGACGGTTAATTATTAGTCGCTGTTTATTACTTCATGCTGCACTGATTGCCCCATTTTTTGTTAGTGCATCTGCAACCAATAGTGATTTTTTTCAACTTCCCTATTTTATAATCGCCAGCGCACTCGCTTCTTTTCTCAGTTCATATTTGTGGGGTAAAATGGCCGACAAGAGTGCGATACAAACCATGTTTTATGCGACTTTAATCTGTGTATTAGCCTCGGTGATATTTTATTTTACTACGTCAATAGATAACTGGTGGGTTGATGTGTTTCTTTTTTTTGTACTCAATCTCGGGTATGAAGGAATACGCATAGGTCGCAAAACTTATATGTTGGATATTGCTCAAGGAAGCCAACGAACACTTTATGTCGCGGCGGCAAATAGTATGGTCGGTTACGTGCTTCTGATATTAGGAGGCTTATATGCACTACTTTACATCGTGATGGGCGAACATATGCTCATAGTTATGACGTTTTTTATGGCAATGGGTTTAGCACATACTTTGAAAATGAAAGATGAAAAATGAAATTTAGTCTATTAGATTTTAGCGAGCATATAGATAGCTTTAGTGATTTTAAGCTTCAGCGACTTTGAAAGCTCAAACCAAATACAACTTAAACTTGTGACGGGTCCAGTTTCGCCAGTATCTCTAAATCCAACGAGAAGCAAGGTTAACCACGTCAGGTAGTTGTTGCTGTTTGTAATTAGTTATTTGAATTCTCTTTTAATCCAAGTTCTAAATTAGCACTGCATAAAAAGTCATTTTTAAGTGACGACGTTTTAATTCAGTTAGCACCGCGTTCTTTTAGTTCTTTTAGTTCTTTTAGTTCTTTTAAATAGTTTTTACTAAAGCTTTATTAGTGAGCACTACCATCAATTTTCTTTGCAAATAGCTAAAAAAATCCTTATTGGCGGTACGTTTAAGACATATGTTAAGAATACACGTTAAAAATAGTGCGCTATAAAATACTTATGCCTATGTTTTTAAACGTTATTTGAATAATGGGTAATTAAATACTAAGAATAAAAAGCAAGGCGTATCTAAAACAAATATAGGGTCTAAGTAAATAGCTTACGTTGGTAACGATACATGTACGAAGAGCGAGTCTGCTGTACTTATTTATTCAGCTCTGGCGGGATACAGTTCGAAAAGATACAATAGACAGTATTAAATGAACCATATTTAGCAGGAATAACACATTGCCAGCCACAATTAAAACTACAGATGAAATTGAAAAGATGCGCGTCGCTGGTCGACTTGCCGCAGATGTTTTACAAATGATTGGTGAACATGTCAAAAAAGGTGTGACCACTAATGAGTTAGATCAGATTTGCCATGATTACATTGTTGATGTACAAAAATGTATTCCCGCACCTCTTAACTATGGCAACCCGCCTTTTCCAAAGTCTATTTGTACTTCAGTCAACCATGTTATTTGTCATGGCATTCCTGCCGATAAACAGCTCAAAGATGGCGACTCGGTTAATATTGATATAACCGTTATTAAAGATGGTTATCACGGCGACACATCAAAGATGTTCGTGGTCGGAAGTCCTTCGATAATGACAGAAAGACTGATCAGAGTGACACAAGAGTCGCTATATAAAGGTATAAAAATGGTCAAGCCAGGCGTCCGCTTGGGTGATATTGGCCACGCTATTCAACAATACGCTGAAAGCCACGACTACTCCATCGTGCGTGAATATTGTGGTCATGGCATAGGTGCCAGATTTCATGAAGAGCCACAAGTAGTACATTATGGAAAACCCAACACTGGCGAAACGCTTGAAGAAGGTATGTGCTTTACCATCGAACCGATGATCAACGCAGGTAAACGTTATTCAAAAGTATTACCTGATCAATGGACGGTTGTGACCAAAGATCGAAGCTTGAGTGCACAGTGGGAACACACCCTATTGGTGACTGCAACCGGTGTCGAAATATTGACTTTGCGAGACGACGAAACAATTGACCGTGTTATTAATCACTAGCTAGAACAATCAAACCTCATGATAGATAATTATTCTTTTTGATAAACAATTATCTATCATGCTCACAACCCACGTAATTTGTGCCAATAGATCAGGCCACCACTCATTCGAAGGTACTCACATTGTCTCTAAAAAGCTTACTTAGCCAAATAAAACTGATTAATAGTATAGATAATATTGCTGCTTACAAAACTATCGTCACCAACAGTTACGAATGGCTAGAAAGTGAATTAGGTAGAGGTGAAGTTACAGGGCTAGTGTTAGGAAGAGCTACATTAGTCAATGCATTACTCAGGCACATATGGCAATTAATGAACTTACACAATGAAAGTCATTTAGCCCTAGTCGCAGTGGGCGGGTATGGACGAGGTCAGCTGCAACCATATTCAGATATCGATTTGTTAGTGCTAAGTAAAAAATCATTATCTAAAAAACAACAAGAGCATATTAGTCAGTTCATCACTTTGCTGTGGGATATAGGTCTAGATGTTGGACAATCAGTTCGCACTATTAAAGAGACGTTTCAATTAGCAAAACAGGACGTCACTATTGCTACAAACTTAGTTGAAGCTCGTCTATTAATTGGTTGCCAAGCCACTTTTGAAGGCTTACAAGATAAACTTAGTTCACGAAGCTATTGGAGTAGCAAAGATTTTTTCTTAGCGAAATACCAAGAGCAAAAGCAGCGGCATAGAAAATTTAAAGATACTTCGTACAATTTAGAGCCTAACGTTAAAGAAAGCCCGGGCTGCTTAAGAGATATTCAATCCATAGGTTGGGTAGCTAAAAAGCACTTCAATGCGATGGCTGGAACTGAATTAGTTGAACATGGCTATTTTAACCAACAAGAATTTGATGAATTAACAGAATGTCGCGAAAACCTTTGGCGAATTAGATTCGCCTTACACATCGTTGCTGGGCGCAGCGAAAACCGCTTATTGTTCGACTATCAAACCGATGTTGCAACACGATTAGGCTATGGTGTTGAAGGCAAGGATTCTGTAGAACGAATGATGAAGTCTTTTTTCAGAGTGGTTAGGCGCATCAGTGAGTTAAATAAAATGTTGATGCAGCGCTTTAGTCAAGACGTGCTCAACTTAAAAGTGGTGCAACAAACCAAGATCAATATAGATTTTGAGTTACTTGACGGATACATTGCCCCAACTCATGAAAACGTGTTCGCATCTCCCGAAGCCATTTTACAGTTTCTTTTACTCATCGCAGATACGCCAGAAGTAAAGGACTTACATTCAAGCTGCCTACGTCAGCTACGTTTGGCAAGACGTAAATTTCGTAAGCAATATTATGTAGAACGAGTTGCATGTCGTGAATTATTTTTACAGTTAGCCAAACATCCTAGTTTTTTCGCTCTAGGCTGGGACATTATGCATAAGCATGGAATTTTACAAGCTTATATTTCGCAGTGGGACCAGATAGTGGGCATGATGCAGTTTGATCTATTCCATGCCTACACAGTTGACGAACATACTCATCGACTGGTAAAAAACATCTATCAATATTCACAACCTGATAACAAAGAATTCCCTCGCTGTGGCAACATAGTCAAAAATTTAGATAAACCAGAACTGCTGTATATAGCCGCTATTTATCACGATATTGGTAAGGGCCGCAACGGTGATCACTCTAAACTAGGAGCAATAGACGTAGAAGAGTTTTGTCGCCGCCACGGTATTAACAGCACAGATACTGAGCTAATTCGTTGGTTAGTGGAAAGTCACTTACTGATGTCTGTTATCGCACAAAGGCGAGACATTTATGATCCAGCCGTTATTAATGAATTTGCACAATCAGTTCGCACGCACAGTAACTTAAATCACTTGTATGTATTAACCCTTGCAGATATCCGAGCGACCAATGATAATTTATGGAATGATTGGAAAGCCACGTTATTAAGAGAATTGTATTCACTGACACAAAAGGCTCTCGACAACGGTTTAGAGTGCAAGGTGGCTTTACAAGACAGAATTAGTGAGCATAAATCTAAGGCCATGGCTTCGATGCTCGAAAACGGCATGAATGAGACTCAGATATTACAGCTCTGGCAACGCCTCAGCGATGACTATTTTGCTCGCTTCAAACCAGCGCAAATTGCATGGCATGCTAATCTCATTTTAGCGGCACACCCGATGACAGATGATTTTTTACAGGTCGGTACCAGTGCTGATACATCTAAAGCAGGTGCAGAACTGATTGTGTACGGCAAAGATAGAGCTATGATGTTTGCGCAAATTGCCTCTGTTCTAGATAGTCGAAATTGCTCTATTCATGATGCACAAATTATGCGTACTCAGGACGGTTTTATATTTGACAGCTTTACTATTTTCGAACATAACGGTGATAGGATCGTTTCAGAGTCACGTTTGGATAGCTTACGAGAGGCAGTAGAAACTCAGTTGAACAAGCCTGGTGAAGAACATATCAACAGACGTAAAATGTCTCGGCGAATGAAACAGTTAGATGTAAAAACAAAAGTTAGGTTTTACCCAAGCCAGACTAATGCCACTATGGTTGAGCTTGAAGCCTTGGATGCCCCTGGCCTACTTGCGAATATCAGTGAACAATTTATAGCGCTTAACTTTAAGTTACATCAAGCCAAAATATCAACTATTGGAGAACGGGCAGAAGATCTGTTTATTGTGAGCAATGAATATGATCTACCGCTGACCCAAGCTGAACAAGTGCAGTTAAAGCAACGACTCAGCGAAGCTCTAGATTAAAGCCCTAGATTAAAGCATAAACTAGAAGACTGTAAGTTATCGAAGTCTTGTGGGCGTGGGCTTCGATAATTACACGGTAAATTACAGGTTTCAATTAGTCTTATCTCAAAGCGTCCTTAAATTAGTTTTAGGATGATTTTTAAAAAATATTATTGAAAGAAAGTATTGAAAAAGAGTATTGAAAGAAAGCTTTGAAAAAAACTTGAGAAAAAGTTTGAGAAAAGACGTTGAGAAAGATTTTTGAGAAGAACTTTGTAACAGCGTATACACTCAAACTAGCTCAAACCTATCCAGACAAACTTCTAGAAAACGTCACTCTAAGTTCTATCAATAACTAACCAATGACTTGATTTTTTAAGGCTTGCCTATACGGGCAGTGGAGTCAGTACCCAAGATATATTCAACTTATAGCTTAGAGTTAAACTCCTGCACTCAGTCTCAAAATGTGTCAATTAATTTGGTTTTATTAACATTGGTAGTATAAATTTTTAAACTTTTTTGGTCTTCTTAGGCTCGATAGCTACTACTTCTGCTTTTTCTTCTATTAATAGGCTGTTCGCAGTTGCACCTTTTAATAACTTGGCTAACGAGTCTTTGTTTTTAGATAGCATAATAGACAGTTCTTCGAGCACAGACACCTCAATCTTAATACCTTTACCTTCTATGTATTCACTAAGATTATCTGCTACATCAAGCATTTTGTCATATTGATCGGCTTCTTTTTTATCTGCAGTCACAAACTTTTCTACCCCTTTGTGTTCAACTACATAACGTGTGATTACGGCCATAATTTGCTCTCTTTTATTTGATTTTATAAAATTAGACTAACACAACGACTGTATGTATAAACAGTTTATTTGAGTTAATAGTAAAAAAATCTTGCTCCACAAATAATAAAAAACCAGTATGTAACTGGTTTTCTTAAGTGAAATCACATCACACAGCTATACAGTCACATTAATATTAGTGCCCTTCACTTACCATATTGACTGTGTATTTGGGAATTTCTACCACTAGATCTTCATCTTGGATAATAGCTTGGCAGCCTAACCTAGAATCAGGCTCTAAACCCCATGCTTTATCTAGCATATCCTCTTCTAATTCGTCTCCTTCATCCAAGGAGCTAAAACCTTCGCGCACAATGATATGGCAAGTGGTGCAAGCGCATACTTTTTCACAGGCGTGTTCAATACCAATGCCGTTTTTCAAGGCAAGATTTAACACTGAGGTGCCTTTTTCACCTTCTAAAACAGCACCATCTGGGCACAACTCATCATGAGGTAAAAAAATTACTTGTGGCATAGTTAAGTTCCTAATTATTCGGTAAAGTTAATTGTTTTATATACGGTCGACCGATTGCCCAGAAAAAGCACTTTTGATGGACTGATCCATACGTTTCTGAGCAAAGGCTTCGCTTAATTTATCTATTTGTTCAATAGCTGTTTTGATTGCATCTTTGTCTGTACCTTTGGCTGTTTCATTGAGACTTGCCAATCCAGCTTCTATAGCTTGTATCTGTGATGTCTCAAGTAAAGCCTGACCATCTGCATCTAACGCACCTTGCAGATTCTCTTGAACCCTAGCGGCCTCAACTTGCTGTTCTTTAAGCATACGAGATTGCATATCTTGTTGGGCGTTATCCATCGATGCTTTTAACATCTCAGCAATTTCGCTGTCTTCTAATCCATATGAAGGTTTAACTTGAATTTCGGTATGGACACCTGTGGACTTTTCCATTGCCTTAACATTTAACAGGCCGTCAGCATCCACTTGAAAGGTCACTCGAATATGAGCAGCGCCTGCCGCCATAGATGGGATGCCTTTTAAAGTAAACTTGGCAAGAGACCTACAATCTTTAACTAATTCACGTTCGCCCTGAACCACATGTATCATCATGGCTGTTTGCCCATCTTTGAAAGTGGTGAACTCTTGTGCTTTAGCAACTGGAATAGTGGTATTACGGTTAATAACTTTTTCAGTCAAACCGCCCATAGTTTCTATACCCAAAGATAGTGGCAATACATCCAGTAATAACATGTCACTGTCAGGTTTGTTGCCAACTAGAATGTCAGCTTGAATAGCTGCGCCTATAGCGACCACTTTATCAGGGTCAATTGAAGTCAGTGGAGTACGCTCGAAGAATTCACCAACTTGTTGGCAAACTAAAGGTACACGGGTAGAGCCACCCACCATTACCACTTCAAGTACTTGTTGCTTTTCAAGTCCAGCGTCTTTTAACGCTCTGCGACAGGCGCGTAGGGTATTTTTGACTAAATGACTAATCAGCTTTTCAAACGTATCAATACTGACCATCACTTTATGGTGTTTGCCTGTGTCGTCATCAAATTGTACTGTATGCGCGGAGTCATTGCTTAATGCCTCTTTAGCTTCTTTAGCTTTATCTAAAAGAACACGATGCAAGCTTTTTGACAATACTGTTGATAATTCACTTTTTTGACGAATGTGTTCTACTAATATGGCATCAAAATCATCACCACCCAGTGCAGAATCTCCGCCAGTAGAGAGCACTTCGAATACACCTTTACTTAAACGTAAAATAGAAATATCAAACGTACCCCCGCCTAAATCATAAACGGCGATGATACCTTCTTGGGAGCCCTCTTGGCCCACGTCCAATCCGTAAGCAACAGCGGCGGCGGTAGGCTCGTTAAGCAAACGTAATACTTTTAAACCTGCAAGGGCTGCCGCGTCTTTTGTACCTTGGCGTTGTGCATCATCAAAGTAGGCAGGAACCGTAACAACTACACCTTGCAATTCGTCGCCTAAGGTTTGCTCTGCACGCTTTTTTAATTCGCTTAGTATTTTTGCTGATACTTGAACCGGATTAACATTACCCGATACAACCGTCATTACTGGCGATAAAGAATCAGTGAATTGGTAAGGCAGATTTGGATAGGCCGTTTGAATGTCTTTCACAGAACGGCCTAAAAAACGTTTAACTGACACGATAGTGTTAGTCGGATCAATACTTGCCTGCTGTTTGGCTTCTTGTCCAATCACTTCGCCTTCAGCTAAGTACCTAACAACTGAAGGTAACAGATGTCGACCTTGAGGATCAGGTAATGTGAGCGCTTCACCACTTCGCACCGATGCTACTAGTGAGTTGGTGGTCCCTAAATCGATACCTACCGCTAATTTGCGTTGATGAGGGACAGTGCTTTGGCCGGGTTCAGATATTTGTAGAAATGCCATAATTTAATTTGTTTCTTTTAAGTTGCGATGAATAAAGTTAAAAATCACTTAACACGTCTTCTTTTAGCTCAATTTCAGACAACATTTTATATGAAAATTTAAGTTGCCTAATGATATCGGCTGCACTTTGTTCAGCCGTTGTCTGCTCACTTTCAAGAAAATTCTTTAATTTAGTCAAATCACTCTTAATCGTCTGATTGATTTCATCCTCTAATGACTCTAGTGCACCTAAGGGGTCGGTCTGCTCAGATATCTCAGACAATTCTTCACGCCACTCCATTTGCTGCATCAAAAAAGTGGTATCTTTTATCGTTTGTTGTTCGTGCTGTAAATCGATACCACGCAGATTCAAGAGGTATTCCGCCCTGGATAAAGGGGATTTGAGTATCGAGTATGCATCGTTCACTTGTGCATTTTTTTGTAGCGCTATCAGCTTATCTTGCTCGCTGCCGCTAGCAAATTTATCCGGGTGAGTTAGACGTTGCAGTTGCTGGTAAGTGTGTGGCAGCAAAGACAAGTCCACATCGAAGGAAACGGGGATGTTAAAGAGTTCGAAATAGTTCATCTGGTGACTAATTAAATTAGATATGATTTAGGTACAGCGGAGTTTAACAAATATTGCACTAAACGTTAAAACTTTCGCCACAACCACATTCACCGTTGGCGTTGGGGTTAGTAAATTGAAAACCCTCGTTCAAACCCTCTCTAGCAAAATCTAGATGGGTACCATCTAGATACGCCAAGCTTTTCCCGTCAATAATGATTTTCACACCATTATCTTCGAAAAGTTTATCATCAGCATTGACGCCATCAACAAACTCAAGCACATATGCTAAGCCAGAACAGCCAGTGGTTTTGACACCAAGGCGCAGCCCTAAACCAGATCCTCTATTTTCTAGAAATGTTTTAGCACGTAATGCTGCGGAATCGGATACGGTAATGGCCACTGGCTACTCCTACTTTAATTAACTTAACTTAATTTAATTTGACTTGGTTTACGCTTTGACTTGACGGCTTTTGTAGTCTGCAACTGCAGCTTTTATGGCATCTTCAGCCAAAATAGAACAGTGGATTTTAACCGGTGGCAAAGCTAACTCTTCTGCAATGTCCATATTACTAATGGTAGAGGCTTCGTCTATTGACTTACCCTTAACCCATTCAGTTACCAATGAACTTGAAGCGATGGCCGAACCACAGCCATAAGTTTTAAACTTAGCGTCTTCGATAATACCATTTTCGTCAATTTTCAATTGTAACTTCATTACGTCGCCGCAAGCAGGTGCGCCGACCATACCAGTGGCAATTGAAGGGTCGTTTTTGTCAAAACCACCAACGTTACGTGGATTTTCGTAGTGGTCGATTACTTTTTCGCTATAAGCCATGATATTTTACCTTTTTGGTTATGTGCTGCAGTAATTGTTGCTGCAGCACGTAAATATTAATTGCTAACCTGTTGCAGAGCTGTCTTGTAGACAAGTCTGTCTTTTATGGGCTGTCTAGTGGTGTGCCCACTCTACTTTGCTTATGTCGATACCTTCTTTGTACATATCCCAAAGTGGTGACATATCACGCAACTTATCTATCGCTTGGCGTATTACGCCAATCACGTAATCAATCTCGGCTTCGGTGGTAAAACGCCCAGTAGTGAAACGAATAGAGCTGTGTGCTAGCTCGTCGCTTAATCCTAATGCGCGTAGTACATATGAAGGCTCCAAGCTAGCTGATGTACAAGCTGAACCAGAAGACACGGCCATATCTTTCAGAGCCATGATTAATGACTCACCTTCTACGTAAGCGAAACTGACATTTAAATTACCTGCAATACGGCTTTCCATATCACCATTTAAATACACAGCTTCCATGTCTTTAATGCCGTTCCACAATTTGTTGCGCAGCATCATTAGACGTTCGTTTTCAGCGCCCATCACTTCTTTAGCAATACGGAAAGACTCGCCCATACCTACTATTTGGTGAGTTGCCATAGTACCAGAGCGCATGCCGCGCTCATGACCGCCGCCGTGCATCTGCGCTTCTAGGCGGATACGTGGCTTACGACGTACATATAGTGCTCCAATACCCTTAGGTCCATAGGTTTTATGGGCACAAAATGACATTAAATCTACTTTCATTGTCTGTAAATCGATGGGTACTTTACCCGTGCTTTGCGCTGCGTCGACATGGAACAAGATTTTACGTGCACGGCACATTTCACCAATAGCGGCAATATCTTGGATAACACCAATTTCGTTATTCACATGCATAATACTGATCAGTACCGTTTCAGGACGAACAGCTGCAATCAACTTATCCATATCTACTAAGCCGTTCGGCTCTGGGTCCATATAGGTAACTTCGTAGCCTTCTCGCTCTAACTGACGCATAGTGTCTAATACTGCTTTATGCTCAGTCTTAAGAGTAATTAGGTGTTTACCTTTTTTACCATAGAAATTAGCAGCGCCTTTAATAGCTAAGTTATTAGACTCAGTTGCACCTGAAGTAAATACAATTTCTCTTGGGTCGGCATTAACCAAATCAGCGATTTGATTTCGAGCAATATCTACTGCTTCTTCCGCTACCCAACCAAATTTATGGGAGCGAGATGCTGGGTTTCCAAATATACCATCAGAAGTCAGGCAGTCTGCCATTTTGGCTGCTACGCGAGGGTCTACTGGTGTAGTTGAAGAATAATCTAGGTATATGGGAAGCTTTAATTCGCTCATTTTTTACTCCGCTAAAGTTGCAAGCTAATTGATATTTCGTTTGCAGCTATTTGATTAAGATGTTTATGTTTGTCTTGTCTTTCGGCTACTTGCTTCACATCATGCTGTTGCATAAGTTCACCCAAAGTAATGCCATCTAAAAATATACTGATCCTGTCACTTAAGCCTTCCCACAAATTATGGGTTAAACAGCGTTCGCCACCTTGACAAGCGCTTTGCCCCTGACACTTAGTTGCGTCAACAGATTCATTTACTGCTCGAATAACTTCACCGATAGATATTTCGTTAGCAACGCGACCCAGTTTATAACCGCCGCCTGGACCACGAACACTATCTACTAGTTTCTCTTTACGTAAACGAGAGAAAAGTTGTTCAAGATAAGATAAAGAAATTTCTTGTCGCTCGGATATATCAGCTAAAGATACAGGTCCACGTTGTGAATGTAGAGATACATCTAACATCGCTGTCACTGCGTAACGACCTTTAGAAGTCAATTTCATAGTTAAAAATCCAATACCAAGCTTGAGCTTGATAATCACATACTTGACTGTTTTAGTCAAGTATTTAACCTAGTGTTTTAGTCAAGTATTATGCTTAAGTTATATTTTGGGGTCGAAGGCTTCACTAACCTTCTTAATATCTTCTAGGTGTTCGCTATCTGAGAAGTCATCTAGCTCCAAAGTCGGTATTGATTTACCACACACATCACCACCCATCTTGTTGATTGCTATACATATTTCTTCAACTTTTTTATCTACTAGGTGGACATGATCCACCATAACACTAATGGCTTGGGCTACAGGATCAGGGTTATCGGTTGCTACTGCATAGGCGTCGAAACCATACTTTTTAGCTATTTTTTGGCGCTCACCGTCAGTCGGTGCTTCTGGCTTGCTCTGCTGAACTATGACACGACCAGGAATACCTATTACTGTGGCGTTCTCTGGTACATCACGCACCACCACTGAATTTGAACCTATTTTTGCACCCTTGTGCATAGTAATTGGCCCTAGTACTTTAGCGCCAGCACCCACTACCACGTTATCTTCTAAAGTAGGGTGTCGCTTGCCTGCAGTCCAGCTTGTGCCACCTAGCGTGACGCCATGATACAAAGTTACGTCGTTACCAATTTCTGCCGTTTCGCCGATAACAACCCCCATCCCGTGGTCAATAAAAAATCGTCGACCAAGTTTCGCTCCAGGGTGAATTTCTATACCTGTCAACCAACGGGAGAAGGTTGAAATAGAGCGTGCTAACCATTTCCAGTTCGCTTTCCACAATTTATGGCTTAGGCGATGAAACCAAACAGCGTGCAAGCCTGGATAATTAGTGAGCACTTCTAAGGTGTTACGTGCTGCTGGATCACGATGAAACACACTTTTTACATCTTCCTTCATTCTGCTAAACATAATTTGAGCCTACTTCTGTCGGTTTTTCATAATTTTATCAACCGATGCCAGAATACCACGCAATATATTTAGCTCTTGAGTCTCTGGGCGAGCACGGTTATAAAGGCGTCGTAATTTGGCCATCACCATACCGGGGTGTTTAGCAATGATGAAATTCGTTTTAACAAGGGTTTGTTCCAAATGACTATAAAAACCTTCTAGATCTTCAGCTAATGGATATTCAGTATTTTCAGGGTGGTTGTCTGGATGTTGGCTGCGCGATAGATTTAAGTAAGCCATACGCACCTCATAACACAAAATCTGCACAGCTGCTGCCAAGTTCAAAGAACTGTAATCAGGATTGGCAGGTATACACACATGAAATTGGCATAGCTGCAGTTCATCGTTACTTAAGCCATTATTTTCGCGGCCAAATACCAAGGCGACGGGATAGCTAGGTACTTCATTAATCATTTTTTCACCACAGCCTCTTGGTTCTAGCATAGGCCAAGACAAGGTGCGAGAGCGGGCGCTGGTGCCAATCACTAAGCCACAACCAGCAACAGCTTCGGCCAACGTGCTTACAATTTTTGCATTAGTTAATACGTCAGCTGCACCCGCAGCCAAAGCCGTAGATTTACCATCTGGAGCAGAAACGGGATCAACCAACACCAATTGACTCAGCCCCATTGTTTTCATCGCCCTAGCTGCGGAACCGATGTTGCCTGTATGCGAGGTATTCACTAGAACGATGCGGATGTTTTCTAACATATTGGGAAGTATCTTTTGTGTTGTTGGCCAATTTTGGGCGCGAACGATAGCACATCCTTAACTTACCTCAAAATAGCGTTTTAACAAAGACATGAGGTGGATTAGGTAACGATGCAGCTCGTGGTAATGCTCTCGATAATACTCACAATAAAATTAACTATAAAATTAACCATAAGACTCACCATAAAATTCGTAATGTGAGTCCTGATTAATCATACATTTAAAAATATTCTGATTGCTTACTTAAGCTTTTTTGGTACACTACGCGGCGATTTTTTGCTTGGCGGATTATAGTTATATTTTGTTAAGCTATGTTTAATGTTCTTTTAAAATTGGTGGTTTACTATGCATCCTATGCTCAATATAGCGATCCGTGCTGCACGTGCAGCGGGCAATATCATTGCCAGTGGGTTTGATAATCAGACTGACTTGCAAACTGAAGCAAAAGGCGACAACGATTACGTCACCCGTATCGACAAGGAGGCTGAAAGGGCCATAATCCACAAAATCAAACTATCTTACCCAGACCACAGTTTCGTGGGTGAGGAAGGGGGGGTAGTCGAAGGCGACAACGATTTTAAATGGGTTATCGACCCGTTAGATGGCACCACCAACTTTATCAAAGGCATTCCTCACTTTGCAGTATCTATTGCCTTGATGCACAAAGGTCGTTTGGACCAAAGCGTAATCTTTGACCCCATTCGTGGAGAGCTATTCACAGCGAGTAGAGGTGCAGGTGCACAACTTAATGGTTTTCGTATCCGCGCCAGTAAAGCTAAAGAATTAAGTCAAACCATCTTAGCTACATCTTTCCCTTTTAAAAATAAAGTTAAACTTCCCCAGTACTTAGAAAGCTTTAATAAAATATTTATGCAAGCGGGTGATATTCGCCGCAGCGGTTCTGCAGCACTAGATTTGGCTTACGTTGCGTCCGGCCGTTATGACGGTTACTGGGAAAGTGGTCTGAAACCTTGGGATATGGCAGCCGGTGAGTTGATGGTGCGTGAATCTGGTGGTCTAGTTACAGATTTTGCTGGTGGCAATGATCCAATGCACAAAGGTGAGATAGTCGCAGGTAGCCCCAAAGTAGTCCAGATTTTAGTAAAAAACTTAAAATAAAGCGTACCCCATTTTTTTAAAGCGAGCTTCGGCTCGCTTTTTTTATACCCCTCAGCTTAAAAAATTTAAACCATAAAGGAAAATGAGGACATTGAAACAGATAATGGAGTCACCGATGCAGCGTGAAGATAAGTAAAGAGAGCAAAAAAAACACCATCATTTATTTTACCTGTGTGCAGCGAAGTGCTTTTCCCAGTCTGGGATAAAATAATTTTAAGTTTACTTTTATTTCCAAGTTTTATCCGTTACCCCAATCAATAGTTGAAGTTGCACATAGCAGCCTAATTTTATGAAACTCCATTTTCTTGCTTCTACTATGCAACTTCAATAGTGTAGGTTCGTCCTTTTATTGTTTATTGTTTATTGTTTATTGTTTGATAGCTTGTTTGCGCCATAATAAATAAACAACGGGCACAATAATTAGTGACAATACAAGAGCACTAGCCATGCCACCCACCATAGGTGCAGCAATACGGCTCATCACCTCTGAGCCTGTGCCTGAGCCATATAAAACCGGTAATAAACCTATCATTATTGTGGCAACCGTCATCATCACAGGCCTCACTCTAAGTCCAGCCCCTTGCATGACCGTATCAACCAACTCTTCTAGACTAGGCCGAGTTTGGTTTTTTTGATGGGTTTGTATCAATTCATTGTAAGCTTGGTTGAGATAAACCAACATAATTACACCAATTTCTGCTGCCACACCAGCCAGCGCGATAAAACCGACTCCGGATGCCACAGACAGATTAAAACCCTCTACATACAACAACCAGATACCCCCGATTAGTGCCAAAGGTAAGGTTCCTATAATAATGGCAACTTCTACAAAACTACGAAAGTTGAGGTATAACAAAATAACGATAATCGCCAAGGTTAACGGTAACACGTAGGTCAGTTTCTCTTTGGCCCGCTGCATATATTCATATTGCCCTGCCCAATTTAAGCTGTACCCCGATGGTAAGTCTAACTCTTTAGATAATAACTGCGCTGCATTGGCAACGTAGCTTCCAACATCGGTGTCGATGATATCAATGTAAGTCCAACCATTTATTCGCGCATTCTCACTTTTAATTCCAGGTGGGCCATCTTCGATGTAAATTTCTGCAACATCTGCCAAAGCGATGCGTTGCCCACTTGGCGTGACAATAGGCAACAAAGCAAGCTGCTCTGGTGAATCACGATAACTTTGTGGATAACGTAAGTTAATGGGGTAACGCTCTAAACCTTCTACCGATTCGGATACATTCACTCCCCCAATGGCAGTTGATATAACTTGTTGTACATCTGAAATATTTAAGCCATAACGAGATGCCAGTTCCCGCTGAATATCAATTTTTATATAACGGCCACCGGCTACCCTTTCTGAATATACTGAAGCGGTACTTGGCAGCTGAGAAAGTATTTGCTCTATATCTTGGCCAATTCTTTGAATAACGGCTAAGTCACTGCCTGCTACCTTGATACCAACAGGGGTTTTAATGCCTGTTGCGAGCATATCGATACGAGTTTTTATTGGCATCACCCATGCATTGGTTAACCCTGGAAACTGCACCAGTTTATCTAGCTCCTCGCGTAATTTCTCCGTTGTCATGTTTTCACGCCATAACTCTTTAGGTTTGAGCTTAATAAAAGTTTCAATCATTGTCAGTGGAGCTGGATCGGTAGCTGTTTCAGCACGTCCTATTTTTCCAAACACATGTTCTACTTCGGGAACGGTAGCAATCAGCTTATCGGTTTGCTGTAACAACTCACGTGCCTTACCTATTGATAAACCGGCATAGGTAGTCGGCATATACATTAAGTCTCCTTCATCTAGAGGAGGAATAAACTCACTACCGAGTTTGTTGATAGGATAAAAACCTACTACAGCAATAAGCAAAGTGATCAACACCGTAGACTTTGGATAATGTAAAACCAGACGTAAAACAGGTAAGTAAATGGCCACTAACAACCGATTAAGTGGGTTCTTTTTTTCACTCACAACTTTACCTCGAATAAAGTATCCCATCAGTACAGGCACTAAAGTAATCGCTAGACCTGCTGAAGCCGCCATTGCATAAGTTTTAGTGTAAGCTAGGGGAGCAAACATCTTGCCTTCTTGCGCTTCTAAAATAAATACTGGCAAAAAGCTTACAGTGATGATCAGCAGACTGAAAAACAAAGCAGGACCGACTTCTGATGCTGACTTTGCCACTACCTGCCAGCGATTTTCATTAGTCAGAGGCGTTTTTTCCATATGTTTATGCATATTTTCAATCATCACTATTGCTCCATCAGTCATGGCACCGATTGCGATGGCAATACCTCCTAATGACATAATATTAGCGTTGACTCCCTGCCAGTACATAATGATAAATGATACTAAAATACCTATAGGCAAACTAATAACAGCCACGATTGAGGAACGGATATGAAACAAAAATACCGCACAAACTAAGGCAACAATCAGTAGCTCCTCACCTAGTTTCGACCATAAATTATCCACTGCCCGAGTAATCAAATCTGAACGGTCGTACACCGTCACTATTTCGACTCCCTCAGGTAAACTATCTTTTAATGTTGCTAACTTTTGTTTTATCCCAGCAATAGTTTGTTGCGCATTTTCACCAAAACGCATCACTACAACAGCGCCTGTTACTTCGCCTTCACCGTTGAGTTCTGCGATGCCTCTGCGCATTTGTGGCCCAACACGAATATCCGCAACGTCTTTGAGTAGCAAAGGGGTGCCTTTATTATTAATACCCAGAGGGATAAGGGCTAAGTCTTGAATTGATTGAATATATCCAGAAGCACTGACCATGTATTCAGCCTCAGCCATTTCAATCACGGAAGCGCCCACTTCCTGATTACCTTGTTTGATGGCTAGCTGAATAAGACTCAAAGGAATGCCATATGCTCGTAACTTATCTGGATCGACTATAATTTGATATTGTTTGACCATGCCTCCAATCGAAGCCACCTCAGATACGCCTGACACAGTTTGCAACTCGAATTTAAGAAACCAATCTTGAATAGCACGTAACTGACTCAGATCATGTTTTCCGGTTCTATCTACAAGGGCATATAAATAGACCCAACCGACACCTGTTGCATCAGGACCTATCTGCGGTTTTGCTGCCGCTGGTAGGCGTGGCGCCACTTGTGACAAATATTCCATGACTCTACTACGCGCCCAGTAAAGATCAGTTTTATCATCAAATATAATATATACAAAGGAGTCACCAAAAAACGAAAAGCCACGCACTGTTTTGGCACCCGGCACTGACAGCATGGCAGTAGTTAAAGGGTATGTTACTTGGTCTTCAATAACTTGAGGTGACTGTCCAGGGTAATTAGTTTTAATGATAACTTGTACATCAGACAAATCAGGTAAAGCATCAACAGGAGTATTTCGAAGAGCAAATAAACCTAGACCAATAATAATAAAAGTAGCCAACAACACCAAAAATCTGTTCGCTATCGACCAATGAATAACTCGTTCAATCATGGTTATGTTCCTGCATCGGCATTGGCATCGGCATTGGCTTTGACATTGGCTCATGAGTAAGAAGCGCGTAATCAGTGATCAACAGAGCATCGTTTTGAATTTCAAAAGTGAAACGTATTTTATCACCTTGTTGTAACTCGTTGAGAGATACGCTGTTAGAGAAAACATAATCTCGAGTGACTGGATCTGCTCCCCCCCTTTCGATAGAGCTACGACTAATATTAGCGACACGAGTCTGAGTGTTAATTTGATTAATAACTCCTTCAACATTAGCTGGGTTTTTTTGGTTTTTCTGACTTGCTTGATGCGCTTGGTTTTTTTGATGATGTTGATGATCTTCTGTAGTGATGGCAGACATCCGCATAAAATCAGAGTGGATACTACTCTCAGAATCCAGTAAAAACTGAGCTGAGACGACTATTTGCTCGCCTTCATTAACACCATCTAGTATTTGCGCAAACTTGTTAGTGACTTGTCCTAGGTTCACTGCAATAGATTTGTACTGCCCCTCCCCCATCACCAAAACTACTCTGTCTTGGGTGCCGGTGCGAATAACCGCTTCTTTAGGCACCATTAACGTTTGTTTTTCAGAGTCAGTCTGGATAATGACCTGAGCAAACATATTTGGCTTAAGTAACATATCAACATTATCAAAACGTAGCCTCACTTTTAAGGTACGCGTTTGCGCATCGAGCGTGGGATACACGTAATCGACCTGCCCTTGCCATGTCTTACCCGGTACAAAACCCAAAGTCATGGTAACTAATTGACCGACCTTAACCTGAGCGGCTTGACTTTCAAACACTTCAGCTTCAACCCACACATCATCTAATGCGCCAATAGACATTAAAGTGGTACCAGGCTTGACGTAAAATCCTTCTCTAATAGTTAACCTGTCTATGACGCCAGATTGTGGTGCGTTAAATACAACAGTTTGCTGTACCACTTGACTATTTTTAAGTTGCTTTAGACTTCTAGTAGGCATTTGTAATGCCAACAGACGACTTTCTGCTGCTAACGTTAGCTCTTGATTGTTGCGCCTTTTGGCTAACAGGTATTCCTGCTGTGCATTCACAAGTTCAGGTGAATACAATGCATACAAAGGCTCGCCTTCTTTTACCCGCTCACCTGCAGCTTTGATATAAAGTTTTTCAATCCAACCTTCAACACGAGGGTGTACGTGCAATAGATTGTTTTCATTATACTGCACATAACCTACAGTTCTTATAGACTGCTGCAGTACGGCCAGTTTAACTTTTGCAGTCCTTACGCCTAAATTATTAACAACATTGGGTGAAATCCGTACAACACCGGGGTCGTCATCTTTAATAAGATCGGCAAAAACAGGTACCAATTCCATACCCATAGGAGATTTTCCAGGCACATCACGACGAAAATTAGGATCCATCGGTGCTACCCAATAAAGCGGAGCAGTGACCGCGGGAGTTAGTGCTGCCGTATTCATTTTATGAGGTACAAATTGTGAATAAATAGTCGCTGTTAATATCGCCCCAGCTAATCCACCAGCGATGATCGCATATAACGTTTTCATCAGTATTCTCTCTTATTATATAAGTGTGTATGACCTTCTAAAAAATACCCAAGCTGCATACGTATTTTGAACTTTTCAATCTGAATATCGATTAAATCTATTTGCGCAGTTAGCTGAGTAATTCGAGCTCGCATCACTTCTGAAAACTCCCCATCATCGCTGGTGTAAGCCGACAAAGACGCGTTAGCTTGCTCTTGAGCTTGTGGCAAAATTGCACCAAAAAAGCCTTCTTCACGCTGTGAAAAGCGAACGACCTGCTGATAAAGGCTTAACATTTTGGCAAACATTCGCTGCTGTAATAAACGTTTGTCAGTTTCTATAACGTCTGCCATTAAGCGAGAAGCTGCCACTTCACTGTCTTGTTTTGCGTATCCAAATATAGGAACGTCTACTGTAATACCAATAGAAAAGAAGTCAGCACGGCTCTGCCCAAACTGATCGTCATCACGGTAGCCATAGCTGGCATTCACACCCCACTGAGGTTTATATTTTTGTTTGGCTAAATTGACTGCAGTGTTCCCTGCTTTAGCTGATTGTTCGATAGCGAGCAAAGCCGGGTGCTGAGTTAATAACTGCGACAGCCCCGTGTTATCCTTTCGTTGTAAAAGCACCTTAATATCAGCTGATAGTTCCGGCAAAGAAAAAGACGGAGGTGCTAAAATGCTTTCTAAAAAGGTAGCAGATACAGCCTGCTGAGCAGATGCTGGAAGCCATTCGAATAGATCTGTCAGAGCGACATCTCGTTGACTGTTTACAGCAGCCAATCTGTCATCGAGTCTAGCTAATTCGAGTTGTGCACGTATTACATCTTGTTGCCGAGTATTTCCTTGAGCAGATGCATAACTTGCTTTGACAATATCGACTAGTTGTTCAAAAAGAACCCTATCGCGTTCAATCAAGCGAATAATCTGATCGGCTTTAATGGCATCCAACCAAAGTTGTGACACAGTCACTTTTATTTTCGCTTTTCGATCCTCTCGCTGATATGGGTGTTGATCTGCTTGAAGACTCAGTTGTTTTTGCTTAATAGCTAGGCTATCACCTCGAGGAAAACTTTGAGCTAAAGCCACTTTAATTTGTGTCATAGGCTCTTGGTCAAATGCGAAGCCATCTGAGGGCAAATTCAGCAGTCCCACGGAAAGTACTGGGTCTGGCAGATTATTTGCCCCTTGACTCGCTGTTCTTAGCGCTCTTTCTTGCAGCTGATTGCCGATTAGCCATGGATCATGCTGGATTGCTATTTTTACTGCATCGTGCATGGTGATACTGACGACAGTTGTGCTCGCGAATATGCCAAAGGGCAAGATGCTGCTCAACATTACAATCAAACGTAACGATAGTCGTAAATGGTAAAGCTTATAAGTGTGTTGCATGGGTTGTCCACGTTGCCTAGTTTTGACGAACGCAAAAATGCTAGGATATTGATATTAAATATAAAGTTGGCGAAACCGCCAGCTAGACACAAAGAATAATGCACATCGTTTTAAAGACGGATCTATCTTATGTTAGCTACTAATAGGGGGCTTAAGAAAAGACGGCAGGAATGTGTCTTGCAACATAAACGGATAAAGAACTGTGGGGCCTGATACTGTATTTGAAGCAGTGACGGCACTAGAGTGGAGCAGTGTGGCAGAAGCACAAGTTCCTGTAAGACAGCTGCAATCTTGCTCACAGCACTGCATCGACGTTTCTTGTTGTTGAGTGTCTTGCTGAGTGTTTTGATGCATATGCTCAAACATATCAAGCTCGAGCTGATTATGCTGCATGGGCTCTGAATTATCAAAAATCATATGCTCGTTATGCTGGCTGTTAACAAGGTCGTTTGACTCACAAGGTACCAATGCATAGGCATACGACTGGCTGATTAACAACGCAATGATCATAATCCATGGCATAATCTTATTTGTCGATTGCCTTATTTGCCGCATTTTTTCACTTTATCCTACTTACGCTGTACGCTTCGGTTGTGGTTGTGGTTGTGGTTGTGGTTGTGGTTGTGAAGAAGAATACCCTAGTATAAAAATCTGTCTATCTTGAGGCTGCCTTTTATCACTATTGTCACTGCCCTTCACGTAATTTGACTTATTCGTTCTTAGTTAACTGGACTGTCCACAATATACATATCTTTATAGTATTCGGGTGAGTAACACTGCTGTTGACCGTCTGATATATTTTTACAGGCTAGTGCCCGTTCCCGCTGCACTGCTTTAGGCACAGTTATTACTTTTTTCTTAGGGAATTTAGCCATTAAGACTTTTCCAAGCTTAATATCTTGCTCAAGTCCTTTTTTAGTGAAAAAAGGCTCAATGTTACTTCCAGCAGTGCGCTTGTTGTTATGCTCATCAGATACGGTTTGGATAGCCGTATCGGCAAGTATCCCCACAACGGTGCAGCTGTTTGTCACTAAAACCAGACCCAACAGCGCTGCTGTTTTTATCCACTTCATATTAATCCCTAATATCAAAAACGTAAAGTAACCGCTCTAGCTATCGTACCCTTCACACTCAACATACCCGTCGTACCTAATATTCAAACAAGGATTCAAACAAAGATTCAAACAAAAAACAAAATTGAGTGTAAAACTTACTGATTGAACTGCTGATGAAAGCTGTCAATATCGGTGATCCTAATGGTTCCTTCAGTTTCAATAAATGCTTTGTCAATAAATTTAGTACCACGCAATTGTATTAGTACTTGACCAAAATCCTTACTATTTTCAATACGGTTATGAAGATTTAAAACATCGTCTAAAGTCACTTTTTGTATTGCGGCGATAAGTCGCTCTCGACTATCGAATTGCCATTGTTGATCACGCCAATCGCTGATAAATTCACCCATCTCTTCAGACAAATTTTTAGCTGGTTGGGTTAAGGTGATCAATACACTACTTTTAGTGGTCGCAAACTCTTCTGTGGAAACAGCCGCTAATTGCTGGGTAAAACCTTTTCGGAATGCTGCAATTCGCTCACCTACTTCAGCTAAACCTTTAGCTGGGGATTGAATGTAGTAAGCGACTAGCATTTGTTCTCTAAATGTTTGCCCCAAAAAGCCCACTGCATAACCCAGTTGTTCTTCTGTTCTGATTTGTTTAAATAAAGCGGGGCGAACTATTTGTGACAACACTCTTGCGGCAGCTAAATCTAGGTCATTTCGTGGCGCCAGATAGGCATCAATCAAACCTATGTCAGTCATATCAACGTCTTCTTGCCAACTATAAGTTTTACCCAACTCAGGTTGCAATAGAGGTGATTGATAAACTTCAAACACTTGACGCTCTTCAGGCAACTGCTGCAAAACTAAATCAGATAACTGAATCACCTGTTGCTCAGAATAATTACCAAAAGCAAATACTCTTAAATTAGCTTGTTTTAACAACTGGTCTCTAAAAGCGGTGATTTCAGATGGCAAAATGTTATCAACCTCAGCTAATAAAGCATTATCACTGTATTCATCTAAGTTCGCCACTTGGCTAAATTTAGGAAACAACTGGTTAAGTAAAATCTGTCGCTTACTGCTTTGGATATCTGATTTAAAGCTAGCCTTAAGATTAGCTAATTCACTAGCATTGATGTCAAAATCTACTATGTGCTGCAATGCACTGCTCAGTAGCATTCCTTGTTTGTCTGTGAACCCGCTTGCTGTCAGTGATAAACCATTAGATAAACTAGTGTTTAAACCCATGCCTGCAGCGCCTGCTTCAGACTGGAGCTCAGTCAAAGTTTGACCTAAGCCTCGGTCTAACAGCTCAGCCAAGACATGATTTTTTGCTGTTGATTTGGTCAGCCCACTATTCAAATCAAGTAATACCCTGCCCTTAGGCTGCTTAAACAAAGCTGAATGACCCAAATGTACTGTGTGACCTTGCTTTGATATCAGTTGCAAAGGTTTCTCAATATATTTAGCCTCAATTAAGTCGAAGCTTTCAGGCATCAAGCTGTTAGCTCTGGGCAAAGTTAAAGTAAACTGCGCAGCGAGCTGTTGCCATGTTTGCTCTAATTCGGCGTCAATATCACGCACGCTATATTTCCCAGCAAAATATTGCATGCCTAACTCACCCTGCTGCTCTTTATCTATATAAAAAATACGGGCGTTGTCCAAAGTCAACTGGTCAAGTACGGCTTGGATCACTTGAGGATTGAAACGTTGATATTCGTATGCACTACTTAGTACATACTCTGCTGAGGAATGCTGTAGATCGGCCGCTATTTTCATCGCATAATTGTAATCATTAGTTTTTTCTTTAAAACGAAAGCTATTACTAAATGATTGCTTAATTTCTTTAAAGTATCGGGGATCGACACCTTTTTCTCGTAACAATGCTAAATATTTAAGTACTGCACCCATCACTTTGTCACGGTTTTGCACACCGGTTTCTGTTAAATCGATGTACAAAGTGAAACTACCTGCATTCCCATATTCGTCTGCATCATAATTTGAGTAAACTGCATCACTTAATCCAGCATCTCTTAAAGTTGACGCTAAAGTGCCGGGCATTTCATTGGCAAGCAAATAGTTAACGTAGCCATTTGGTTTAACCGCAAACTGTTGCGCATTATTATCTATTACAAAATTTATACGTAACTGTTTCATCTCAGTTTGTGGAACGTAGTGAATGATTTTTTTTAAGTGCTCAGGTTTAGCTACTGCCACTGTCATTTTTGGACGTGGCGTGTTTTTATTAGGTATCTTACCAAAATGCTGCTTAGCTAATTTTTTCATGTCTGCGATGGGTAAATGGCTGATCATCGCGCCTTTCATTAAATTAGCTGAGTAATAAGTATTATATATACCCACTAGAGCATCTTGTAATTTATTGTTTCCCTTGTCTGCTAGCGAGTCTAAGTTACCCCAGTTAAATTGCGAAACAGGGTGCTCAGGGTTAAGTGTTAAACCATTAAGCTGCTCTAAAATAACCCAATCACTGGGCCCTTTCATGGTCCATTCAGAGTGCACCGCGTTGCGCTCTTTATCCGCATAATTTTCATCTAAAGTAGCTTCATAGAAAAACCCGCTGAAACGCGACAAAGCTTCGTCATAAGCATCGTTATTAACCGCTACCATATAGTTGGTGTGGTCCAATTGGGTATAAGCATTTTGAGTACCGCCATTACGACTAACAAACTCGCCATAATCGCCTACGGTAGGAAAGCTTTTCGTGCCTAAAAATAACATATGCTCAAGATAGTGAGCTAAACCACCAAATTCTTTTGGCTCTTGCAAAGACCCTACAGCCACACTCAGTGCTGCTGCTGATTTCTCGATAATAGGATCAGACACCAACATAATTTCTAACCGGTTATCTAGCACAATAGATGCGTATTTACGGCTATCGATAGGGCTTTTGACAATTTCGCTTTGCGGTTCGGGCTCGGTTGCTATAACCACACGCTTAGCTTCATCAATTGAGCCACAAGCACTTAACAATATGTTAATGCCAATCAAAAGGACGATACATGTGTTGCGTCCGGTCAATACGGTCATAGAATATCCTGATGTTATTGTTCTTAATATGTTTAGCCATAAAATATACCTTACTTAGAACAATCGATGGGTATACAAACTGTTAGATATTGTGTCCGAAATAAAAAATAATATCACCACAAAGAATTAGCTGTTGAGTACTAGAATAGGGTGCCAAACATCGAGTGCTAAGCGTTAAGTATTTAATATTCAATCTTTAGCACCTAGTACTAGTTGCTGACTGCCAAAGACAAAAACCGCACTCACATAGGAAAATTGAATATTTCCTCCATGGGTGCAGCTTGTTTCTGAGACTCAAATACTTGTTCTTAACAACCTAAACCATAGGCTCTTGGTCAGCACCTTCTTTTTCTATCTCAGTGGGCATCAAATCTTCTTTACTTATGCCTAATGTGAGGGCAACCAAACTGGCAACGTAAATCGAAGAATATGTGCCTATCACTACACCAAACAATAATGCAGTCGCAAAACCGTGAATAGTCGCACCACCTACAAAAAACAGAGCGAGCAGTACTAGAATAGTTGTTAAAGACGTTATTATAGTTCTGTTCAAGGTTTGAGTGAGAGAAGTGTTGATTATGTCCTCCGGCTCTCCTTTTCTTATTTTACGAAAATTCTCTCTAATCCGATCACACACCACTATGGTGTCGTTTAGTGAATAACCAATTACCGCAAGTACAGCAGCCAAGACAGTTAAATCGAACTCCAAGCCTAATATCGAAAATAAGCCTAAGGTAAGGATCACGTCGTGCGTTAACGCCGCTACTGAGCCTAAAGCGAAGCGCCATTCAAAACGTAATGCCACGTAGATAAGAATACAGATTAAAGCGACCAACATAGCGAGCCCGCCTTGCTCAGTTAACTCGTCCCCAACACTAGAACTCACGTAGGAGCTGCCGCGCATTTCCGCACTACTGTCTGCTTCTTTTAACACTTTTATCGCTGCGTCACCTAGCTCAGAAGGTTTAATCCCTTCCCGTGAAGCTAAACGTATAAGCACATCTTGACTACTACCAAAATTTTGGACTACCGCATCGTTAAAATCTGATGCTTCAAGTAATTTACGAATTTGTACTAAATCTGCAGTTTGTTCATAACCTACTTCAATTTGAGTACCACCAGTAAAATCTAATCCCCAATTCAACTGGTTAATAGCCAAAGAAGTCAACGAACCAATAATCAAAAGTACCGACAATATAGCCGCTGGTTTTCTCAGCGACATAAAAGCGATGGTTTCTTTAATATTTAATATTTGCATGTTGGCACTCCTAAATTGACAGCTTGGTTAGACGTTTGCCGCCCCACCATGCGTTAACGATTGCACGAGTTACAATGATTGCAGTGAACATTGAAGTGATAATTCCGATCATTAAAGTGATAGAGAAGCCTTTTATCGGTCCGGTACCTACGGCAAACAAAATTAAACCTACAAGAAAAGTGGTAATGTTGGCATCTAGTATGGTCGAAAACGCACTATCATAACCATGATGGATGGCTTGCTGTGGACTTCGCCCATCTTTAATTTCTTCACGTATTCTTTCAAATATCAATACGTTAGCATCAACTGCCATACCTACAGTTAACACGATACCGGCCATACCAGGCAAAGTGAGTGTGGCACCAGGCACCATCGACATAATACCGATGATCATCACTAGATTGAGTGTTAACGCGACGTTGGCAACTAAACCAAACTTCTTGTAGTAAATCAGCATAAATATCAGTACTGCAACAAAGCCATAAACAATCGCTTTTGTACCTAAATCAATGTTCTCTTGACCTAAGCTTGGGCCAACAGTACGTTCTTCAATAATTTGAATAGGTGCAATCAAGGCCCCCGCTCTCAGTAATAAGGCTAAATCGTAAGCTTCTTGAGGGGAGTCTAATCCAGTTGTTTCAAATGCATTACTAAATACACCGTTAATGTTAGCCACACTGATGACACGCCTTTCCTCTTTAAAAATCAGCTTGTCGTTTTCATCTCGTTCATCTGTAGCCTTAAATTCAATAAAGACCACAGCCATAGGCTTACCTACTGCTCGTTTAGTGAAATTGAGCATCTTGGCACCACCCTTGGAGTCAAGTGAGATAGAAACTTTTGGCATACCGTATTGGTCTACACCACTGTTGGCGTCAATAATTGAACTACCCGCCACAATGACTTTTTTCTTGAGTAATTGTGGGCCACCTTTGTCATAAGGTAAAAGTTCAGAGCCCGCAGGTACGCGGCCGTTGATAGCATCACGCACATCATTGTCCAAATCGACTTCACGGTATTCTAAGGTAGCAGTTGCGTTGAGGATTTCTTTAGCTTTTGCAGTGTCTTGGATACCAGGTAGTTGCACCACAATGCGATCTGGTCCTTGTTTTTGGACGGTAGGCTCAAGTACACCTAACTGGTTTACACGGTTACGAATAATGGTAATGTTTTGCTTAACTGCATAATCACGTGTTTCGGCCAACTTCTGATCAGACATATTAGCAAAAATAACTAAGCCGCTTCTCTCAACAAAAACCAAATCACGATTACGGTTTTTAAGGAAAAATTCTGCTTGGTCTAGATTATCTTGGTCACGAAAATAAATTTCGACTCCATCCTCTAGCTGTCTTACAGTGCGGTAACGAATGCCTTCTTCACGTAATGCGGTGCGAAAGTCGTCAACCATGTCTTCTAATGTTTTAGACAGGGCGGACTTCATATCCACTTCCATCAAAAAGTGTACCCCACCGCGTAAATCCAAGCCAAGTTTCATGGGCGTACCACCTAAACTTTCTAGCCAAGCAGGTGTATCAGGGGCTAAATTCATTGCCACAAAATAATCATCGCCTAAGACTTTTTCGATTCTTTCACGGGCAATTAATTGGGTATCAGAGTCATTTAAACGTACCAGAACCTGTTCGTTTTCTAGCACGATACTTTTACTTGAAATATTGGCAGCAGCCAACTCAGCAATAACTTTTTCGACTACAGCGGTGTCAACAACTGCATTTTTACCCGCAGATATTTGTACTGCATGATCTTCGCCATACAAATTTGGAGAGGCATATAAAGCACAGATGCTGACCACGAAGATCACCAAAATATACTTCCATAGCGGAGTTTGATTTAACACAAGAATTTCCTTCCGTTCTTCCAATAAAAAGGGGCTTTAAGGCCCCTTATTCGCAGTCTACATTTAGACGGCTTTCATGGTACCTTTTGGCAATACCGCTGAAACTGCAGATTTTTGAATAACGATATTCGTACTATCATTCAAAGCAATCTCAATAAAGTCTTTTTCATCAGACACCTTTACGATTTTACCCAACATCCCACCTTGGGTCAGCACTTCATCACCTTTACCTAAAGAAGTGACCAAATTTTTGTGCTCTTTTACTCGCTTCGCTTGTGGGCGATACAGCATGAAGTAAAAAATAAGACCAAACACACCTAACATGATCAACATCTCGAAACCGCCACCTGCTGAAACACCAGCGTCTTGCGCGTACGCATTGGATATAAATAAACTCATAATTTCCTCTATTTTTTGTAAGTTTTAATTGTATTAATGCCGCTTAGTTTTTCAACTGAGGCACAGGCAACTCTTTTTCTGCGTAAAATTCGCTGACAAACGCCTCAAGCTTATTGATGGCAATCGCGTCTCGCAAACCTTGCATAACACGTTGGTAATAACGTAAGTTATGAATAGTATTTAAACGTGCGCCAAGTATCTCATTGCATTTGTCCAGATGGTGTAGATATGACCGAGAATAATTTTTACAAGTGTAACAATCACATTTCTCATCTAATGGGCCAGTATCAGTTTTATGAACTGAGTTACGAATTTTGACCACGCCACTAGTGACGAACAAGTGACCGTTGCGAGCATTGCGCGTAGGCATCACACAATCAAACATATCAATACCACGACGGACTGCTTCAACAATGTCTTCTGGTTTTCCTACTCCCATCAAGTAGCGAGGTTTATCTGCAGGAATTTGATCAGTTGTGTGGTCAAGCACTTTAATCATTTCATCTTTTGGCTCACCTACTGATAAACCGCCTATGGCATAACCGTCAAAACCAATCTCTTCTAATCCGCGCAGCGATATGTCACGTAGGCCTTCATACATACCGCCTTGAACGATACCAAACAGCGCAGACGGATTGTCACCATGTTCAGTTTTACTACGCTTTGCCCAGCGCAGAGATAGCTCCATAGAAATCCGGGCTTCGCTTTCAGTGGCGGGATAAGGGGTGCACTCATCAAATATCATCACAATATCTGAGCCCAGATCACGTTGTACTTGCATCGACTTCTCTGGTGTCAGAAGAATTTTTTCACCGTTAATAGGAGAACGAAAAGTCACTCCTTGTTCGGTGATCTTGCGCAGGTCTCCCAAACTGAATACTTGAAAACCACCTGAGTCAGTCAGAATAGGTTTATCCCAGTGCATAAAATCGTGTAGATCACCATGTAATTTGATGGTTTCAGTACCCGGACGCAACATTAAATGAAAGGTATTACCCAAACAAATGTGGGCACCTGTTTCGTCCAACTCTTCTGGTGTCATACCTTTTACCGTTCCATAAGTACCCACTGGCATGAAAGCTGGTGTTTCTACTACTCCACGGTCAAAAATCAAACGGCCACGGCGCGCTTTACCGTCTGTATTATCTAATTCAAATTTCATTAATTTATCTCTGCTTATCGGAAAATAGTCGCGATAGCGAAATTGGGTTGCTGATGAGCGCAAATATATCTAAGCGCAATGCCTCATTTAACAAGCGGTGCTTAAAAACGATGCGAGATTATATACGAATCAGTCAGACGTTTGAAAATTTATCACGGATAATTTGTACTTCATTTGTTAACTGTAATAAACACTCGTGTTGCGGCCAGTGAATTTGCTAATACATCGGCTAACTTCAAGCTTAAATAGATGATGCTAAACGATAACAAATTTTCCAGATATTTAGAAAAAGTAGAGTCTATTTATGTATACACAGCAATTTTGTAATTTAATACTTTTTAAACAAGCTACCCGCAGAATATGTTGCTGGCTCAGTAACAAATAAAACTCGGCTAATTTACTTGTTACTTTTACCTAACGCTAATTCAATGACTATTCGTTTATTTGTTGCTGTAAAAACATTGCGTCACCATAACTAAAAAAACGATATTGTTTTTCAATAGCCTGTTGATAAGCACTTTCGATATTTTTCTTTCCACAAAAAGCGCTAACTAGCATTAACAAAGTGGACTCGGATAGATGAAAGTTAGTCAACATAGCGTCCACCAGCTGAAATTTATAACCTGGGTAGATAAAAATATCGGTATCTGAGAAAAATGGCATCAACTCCGACCCGACCTCTAGTGACGCACGTGCAGCTGATTCTATTGAGCGTACTGAGGTTGTACCAACCGCTATCACACGTTTACCTGCAGCCTTTGTGGCTAAAATAGCATCCACCACCTGTTGTGACACTGCTGCGTATTCGGAATGCATTTGGTGTTCTAGAATATTGTCGACACGAACAGGTTGAAAAGTACCGGCACCTACGTGCAAGGTAACAAATTCACTGTTTACGCCTTTATCTTTAAGCTGCTGTAAAATATCTGCATCAAAGTGTAATCCAGCAGTAGGAGCGGCGACTGCACCAGGTACTTTGTTATACACAGTTTGATAACGTTCTTTGTCTGATTCTTCATCGGGACGGTCGATATAAGGTGGCAATGGCATATGGCCAAATTGTTCGAGTAAGGTTAAAACGGGCTCATCATTTAAAAATTTCAGCTCAAATAATGCATCATGGCGTGCTACCATTTCCGCTTGTACTTTACCTTCAAGTATCAATTTACTGCCTACTTTTGGCGCTTTACTGGCTCGAACATGAGCCAACACACGATGCTCGTCTAATACTCGCTCAATCAAGACTTCAACTTTACCGCCTGATTCTTTTTGACCTAATAATCTGGCAGGGATCACCCTAGTATTATTAAAAATCAATAGATCGCCTTGGTCGATTAACCCAACGATGTCTGTGAATTGTTTATGTTTGATCTCACCGCTGTTACCGTTTAATTGCATTAAGCGACTGCTACTGCGTTTTTCAGTAGGATAACGGGCGATAAGATTTTCGGGTAAAACGAAATGGAAATCAGATAGTTTCATAGTTGTCTCAGCATTGTTTGCTACCTATTTTACGTATATTTATTAATACCTGCAATCAAGTCTGCATACCCAGATTGTATTACACATAAATTATCTTGAGCTGATAAGAGTGCGCTAATGTAAATGGCTGAGATTTTTTCCTAAGGTCGTAGCTTGTCGAGACTGACCAATTAATGTCGTTAAATTTTTCTGCTTCTATTTAACGGGTTGGTAAGTTTTACGTTTACCTGCATACAAAGCTCAAATAAGAGTAAGAGTAATAGCTAGAATAAAAAAAGATGCTCAACGGATATTATCTGATTGATTGATTATGGTGCTGGTTTTCATATCAACCTATGAGCTGAAAGTAACAATGCATATTAGCTGGGAAAATGTTGCTGCGTGTTGTCGTTCTCTTGATTTAAATTGCATACGGTATGCAAAAAATTGTTATTGTCTGGTTACCACTGCTTTTGCGCTAACTGCGTTGACTAAGCTGGGTTAATGATACACCAAAGGCTGCGTTGGTACTGATGCAGTACCTATTGAATTAATAAGAGCGACGTCAAAAAAAGCCTGATATAAAACTTAACAAGTAACTGGATAAAAGACCCAGCAAAAAGCTTAACTAGGTTGTGTCTGTCTAGTTCTACTCTAACGGACTGCCCAGATCGGTAAAGATTTCGATAATGTCACCTCGCTCAATTTTGCGCATATTTAACACGTACATGATTTGTAGTAACAAATCTGCGCCCATAATTCCTTTATTAACTTTATTTCTGAGGTTGTCTGCGCTTTGGTGTATCCCTATATTAGATAGCCTGTTACTGAGGTCTTGATACTTAGTGCCACGCTTTGACATTTCAGCCTTTAGTAGACGTTGAACTAACTGTCGCCAATCAGCAGCAAGCGATGGTATTGTGCCATTCACATTATTTGCACTTTTATCTTGGCTTTCATTTTTATCTTTGCCTTCACTTACGCTTTCATTTTTTGTTTCATCATTATTTTTAGACATAATTTAAATTTTTACTTGAGAATCAAACGTGAATTATAATTTACATTTAAAACCTATAAATATCAAATGTGAAAATATAATTTGACTTACTAACTTTAAACTAAGTAGACTGCGTTGTGTAATATCACTGATGGTTAACATCTTTGAACTACTAAACAGTCACTAGCCCTACAGGAGAGTAGCCATGACTTGGGATCTTAACCAACTTGAGGCCCTTTTAGCAGACAACCAAGATTTGGTTGTCACTAAAGAAGAAAATTGTTTATTAATAGCAAATAGCGACGGCATTGATGCTTGGTTAGCCATCAGTGGCGAACAAATTTTGGTTGAATCGCTATTATTCGCTAAAAACGAAGTTAAAGACTGCGTGGCATTGAACGAAGAAATTTTAAAAACACACATGATATTTCCACTGACAACTGTGGGTATATCTCAAATCGCTGGTGAAGAGTATTACACCGCGTTTGGTTCGTTAAGTTCACAGTCAAAGGCTGAAAGTGTGATGATTGAACTAGTCACTCTGTTTCAAAATGTTGAAGCGTTCTTAGATGCCTATCAAGATCATTTGCAGTAATACTTATTTTATAAATTAGGAGTAAGAATATGTCAGTTTGGAGGAAATTAATCACTGCTATTAAAGGCGGAGCGACTGAAGCAGCTCAATCTGTCGCTGATAGTCAGGCCATTCGTATTCTTGAACAAGAAATTCGCGATGCCAAAGATGAATTACGTAAATCAGACCACGCTAGAACTCAAATATTAGCGAAGTGCAAACTAGCGCAACAAAAAGTAGACAGCTTGCAAGCTTCTGTTGAGCAGTACGAAGCTCATGCTAGAAAAGCAGTGGACACTGACCGCCAGCTAGCTCTGGATTGTGCCCAGAAAGTCGGCGATTTACGTGCAGAACAAGACGTTGAGCAAAAATATCTTGACCAGTTCAAGCATTCCGAAAAGCAATTAGCTGTCAATATTAAACAAGCTAAAACAAACTTAAAGCGTTTAGAACAGCAGGTTGATATGGTGAAGGCGACTGAGTCAGTACAAAAAGCTCAGGTTGCAGTATCATCTCGCCACCTTGGCGCTAACAGTAAAATGAAAACGGCTACTGAATCACTATCACGCATTCAAGATAGACAAAATTTGCGTAATGCTGAATTACAAGCAGCAGAAGAGTTGGCGACTGAAGAGTCGAGTGATGACTTAAGTAAACGCTTAGCTGAGGCAGGCATCGCTGGCGGTAGTTCATCTGCAGATGACGAACTTAGTCGTATACTAGGTAAATAATTTAGCAGCACTTAAAGTGAAATAAGACAACACCAATGATGTTTCCAAAATTACGTAAAATGTTGGTTCGAGTGTTTGCTGAGATGCGCTGGTACAGTATTGTGCTGGCGCTTCTTTTTTACGGAATGACCAGTTGGCTTCTGCTGCATCTAGCGGGTGAAGAGTCGCTCACACAATCAACAGACTTCATCTACTGGCTGGTTGTCACTGGTTCTACAGTGGGTTACGGTGATTTGTCACCTAGCACCACAGTAGGCAAATATTTAGTATCTTTTTATATTATCCCAATGGGCCTTAGCATTTTTGCTCTGGTTCTAGGACGTGTTGCAAGTTGGGTATCGAATCAATGGCAAAAAGGAGCAAGAGGTTTGAAAAGTTTAGACATTGACGATCATATTTTGGTGCTGGGTTGGAATGGCCATCGCACTATTCGTTTGTTAGAACTATTAATTCGCGAACGCTCCTTTATCAAAGACGACCCTGTAATAGTGCTATGCGTAAGAGCGGATATCACTAACCCGCTGCCTGGGCAAATTGAATTTATAAAAGTGTCTACCTTTAGCAACGATGCAGATATGGACCGAGCTTGTGTAGCCAAAGCTCGTGTTGTGTTGATGGACAATCCAGAAGATGATTTAACTATGACTACTGCTTTGTATTGCAGCCAGCGTAATCCTGACGCGCAAATGGTGGCTTACTTCAACGATGAAAGTCTAGCCAGCTTGTTACAAAAACATTGTCCTAATGTGGAGTGTACACCCAGTGTGGCTGTGGAAATGTTAGCAAAATCGGCCTTTGATCCTGGTTCCAGTTTATTACATCATGACCTGCTCGATATTAATCATGGTCAAGCACAGTATTCAGTCAGTATTCCAGTGCACACTCCCCCTATAAAAGTTGCACATATTTTCGAAATTCTAAAGCATAAATACCATGCCACTTTAATTGGTATGTCTAAAGCGCAGCAGAAATTGAATATTCAAGTTAATCCAGGTTTAGACCTCATGCTCTTGCCTGGTGACAAAATTTTCTATATTGCTGATGAACGTATTATTGACTTGCACTGGCATGACTTCGTCAAAAGGTAAATAAATTCCTTATGTTTAATAAATTATTTGGTAACAAAGAAACTAAAAAAAAACCTAAAGCGCCTGAAATTATGGGACTGTATTTGGGTGGTTCTTTTGAAATTGATCCTCTTAGGCTGCGCTTAATTGAGCCAGAACTGATGATTGAAAAAGCAGCTAGTCAGCACTTTATTCAGGCAGTAGGTGAAGTGAATTTAGACAGCGGGGGGAAGATTTTACGATTTTATACCGATGATGATGCCTTTTTGCAGGTTATCTTAGACGGTGGTGATACAGAAAATCACATCACAGATGTAAAGTTATGGTATTTTTATCAAACAAAGACCATAGGCTCAAACGCCCAGTGGCAACAAACGATTGCCTCCGATATATCCAAGCCCATCTATCAACTTGAAGATGAACAGTACCAAAGAGTCTGGGATGCAGTAGGTGATGAATCACCGCCTGTTGCAGTGACTGAAAAAACTCATCAAGAAGATGGTGATACCAGTGAAACTGACCAATTTATGATGTTATACGAACGCCAACTTGAAAGTGGCGAAACCGAGACATTATTGGTAACCGCGGAAGAGAAATTAATAAATAATAATCTTGATCGTTGTTTAGTGCTCAGTACAGGCTTTAATATCGGTCAAGCAGATATTACGATCAACGGCTAACGCTTTACGATTAACCAGCCGTGCCTGTAGTACGCCCGACAGTACCCAATAAAAAAATCCAGTAAAAGAGCCAGTAAAAAAAGGAGACATAATGGACGCATTTATAAATTCAATATCAGGCTTAGGAAACTTTGCACTGTATTTTGCAGTGTCAATCTCATTGTTATTTGTATTCAAACTAGTGTATGCCTTTGTCACTCCCCATGATGAGTGGCAACTGGTCAAAATGCATAAAAATCAGGCGGCGGCCATCGGTTTTGGCGGTGCTATTATTGGTTTTAGCATCGCTTTAGCGGGCGCGGTCGCTAACTCAGAGTTTTTAATTGATTTTATAGTGTGGGGTGTAGTGGCCATCATTGCTCAGTCATTGGCTTTTGCCTTATTACGCTTTACCTTCATGCCAAAAATTGCTGAACGGATCGTCAATAACGAAGTATCTGCAGGTACTATTTTGGCAGCAATGTCTATTTCTGTCGGGCTGCTCAACGCTGCTTGTATGAGTTACTAGGAAAGCCTATGCAATCCAACAAAACTAAGCGTTCAAAGTCAATCAACTTGGTTGGCATGCGTAAAAGCTTTAGTGTTAGACCTCTGGCATTAGGTATGGCAGTAATTTTTCTTACAGCTTGTGGTGACAAGCAGCAAACTGCGACTGTGTTTACCGGTGTTGATGACTGTGCTAAAGCCAATCCTGAGTCTGCCGAAGAATGTCAAACAGCTTATGAAGATGCGTTAAAAGAAGCACAACGTACAGGACCCAAATACAATGCTCAAAAAGATTGTGAGTCTGAGTTTGGTAACAACCAGTGTAATGTGGTGCGAAATGAATCAGGCTCATTTTTTATGCCCTTTATGGCTGGCTATATGTTGAGTAACTTGATGTCACCAAGGGGCTATTCTTCTCAACCCATGTTTACCTCTTTTTCTAGAGGTTCATCCTACAAAAACAGGTGGGTCGCTGCAAACGGTCAAGATTTCGGCGATAATCGCAACACAACCATGCGTGTTAGTGAAAAAGCGTTAAAGCCTAAACCAACTGTAAATAAGACCATTAGTCGCGGCGGATTTGGTAGCAGTGTTAGAGCTAAATCTAGTTGGGGCAGCAGCTCCAGTAGAGGTGGCTGGGGTGGCTAAGCTCGCTCTCAAAAACAGCATATTGGGTAAGCGACATTAAATTCATGTTGGGTCTATGCTAAAAGTCACTATTCCAGAACGCGCCAATTGGAAAAGAAAGGCGGCAGAATTTGGTTTTAAATTCCACACTATGCAAGGCAAAGCTTACTGGGATGAATCAGCTTATTATCAGTTTTCCCTCGAACAAATTGAACGTGATTTAGAAGCCCCCACCGAAGATATTCATCAAATGTGTTTGGCCGTGGTAGATAAAGTGGTCAACTCTCAAGAGTTATTAGAAAAGTTTCGAATTCCGCAGTGTTTTTGGCAGCAAGTTACTGATTCGTGGAAAAACCAGGAGCCAAGCCTTTATTCTCGCTTAGATTTTGCCTACCACGGTAAAGGCCCGGCTAAATTATATGAAAATAATGCTGACACACCTACATCCTTGTATGAATCAGGATTCTGGCAGTGGTTGTGGCTAGAAGACCAAGTCAACGCGGGTAAAGTCAGCAAACGAGCAGATCAGTTTAATTCATTGCAAGAAAAGCTAGTGCATCGATTAGCCGCCATTGCCAAGCATTACAATATCAACCACATGCATTTTGCCTGTTGCCAGGATACGGATGAAGACCGCGGTACAGTGCAGTATTTGCAAGATTGCGCCAAAGAATCAGGGTTAAGCAGCAAATTTGTATTTATACAAGACATTGGCCTTGCGCAGTGCGGTAGCTTTAGTGATTTACAAGACAATAAAATTGAAACCTTATTTAAGCTCTACCCATGGGAATTTATGCAACGGGAAGAGTTTGCTCAATCTATAGGACCTGCACAGGTCAATTGGTTGGAGCCTATCTGGAAGTCAGTTTTATCAAATAAAGCCTTGATGCCAATGCTGTGGAAACTATTTCCCAACCACCCTAACCTCCTACCCGCTTACTTTGAAGATGAGTTAAGTACAGCGACTGAAACTAAACTGGTCAAAAAGCCAATTTTTTCTCGGGAAGGTGCCAATATTAGTATTATTGAGAATGGCAAAACGATACTACATGCTGATGGACCATACGGTGAAGAAGGATTTATTTATCAAGCTTATTATCCTCTACCTCAATTTGGTAATAACCATACTCTAATAGGTTCGTGGTTAGTCAATGATCAAGCAGCAGGCATTTCAGTAAGAGAAGATTCATCAGCTATCACCCAAGATATGTCACGTTATTTACCTCATATTATTTTGTGACAATTTGACACAACCTTTATCCAATTTTTCAGTCACAATATGATTATGAGCTTTTACTGCATATTATTTAAATCATGAATTCCATCATCAAACCTTTGAATAACAACCAACATATTCGTTTAGTGTTCGCTGTTTTTGTGTTGTTCAGTGCGATTGAAATAATCAATTTGCTCAGCGGACGTATGCTCAGTCAGCTAGGCATCATTCCTCGATATGTGCCGGGACTTAGAGGCATTATCTCGGGGCCTTTTGTGCATGGCAGCTTGCAGCACTATTTTTCGAACATCATACCACTATGTATATTTAGTTATTTATTGCTGCAGTATGGGTTAAAACGCTATTTGCAAGTAACGTTATGGATCATGCTCGTCTCTGGCTTGTTGGTTTGGCTATTCGCCCGACCAGCTACACACATCGGTGTTAGTGGCGTCATATATGGCTATTTTGGTTATTTAGTTCTAGCAGGATTTTTAAGTGGTAAATTTAAGCTCATTATTATCTCGGTATTAGTGGCGTTTTTTTACGGTGGACTTATTTTTGGTATTTTACCTTCTAGCCCTTTTATCTCTTGGGAGTCCCACTTATTTGGTTTTGTTGCTGGGTTAGTAGCAGCAAAATTATGGGCAAAAGCATCGCCCTAGACTCAGAATACGCATACAATGCTGGTAAGCAAAAATACCCACAACAATAGGTAATCAATGTCCGACTCTCAACCACAAAAAAAAACAGGTCTGCTGGGCAATCTAGCCTTTAATATTATTATCCCAGTGTTGATTTTAACCAACCTCAGCAGTAGCGAGTATCTGGGGCCTGCTTGGAGCATTGTAGCAGCACTAATTTTTCCTATTGGTTTTGGTATTTGGGATCTCAAACAGACGGCTAAAATTAACCCATTTTCAGTATTAGGTATTGTTAGTGTGTTTTTAACAGGTGGTATAAGTTTGTTAGAACTGCCTGCAGAATATATTGCAATCAAAGAAGCGGCGATACCCGCTATTATTGGTATTGCGGTTCTCATTACTCAAAGAACTAGCAAACCTTTGTTAAAGGTGTTTGTACTGAGTGAACAAATCATTAATTGGCAAAATCTGAATCAGTCTTTAGCCAATTCTGGTACCAGCGAACTGTTTGAGAAAAAAATGGCCATTAGCTCTTATATTGTTGCTGCTTCTTTTTTCTTGTCTGCAACACTGAATTATGTTTTAGCCAAAGTTATATTAGTCAGTGCTCCTGGTACGTCTGAATATACCGAAGAATTAGGTAGAATGACCGCCTTGAGTTACCCCGTGATTGTGATCCCAAGCATGCTGATGTTGATGGCAGCACTATGGTACATTTTTTCACAAATTAAAAAATTAACTGGTGAAAAGCTAGAAAACTTTTTGGCCGACGTTTAGAACTAATACTCTATTTCACCGTAGTGCTACTATCGTTTACACAGATACAATAAGGCACAGATGATCCAAGTTAGCGGTTTAATCAAACGGATTACTGATGGGCATTCGAACAAAAACATCTTAGAGCAGCTAGATTTTTGCGTTGCAGCCAAGCAGTCTGTAGCTATCAGCGGTGAATCTGGCTCTGGTAAGTCTACATTACTACACATTCTTGCCGCTCTAGATAGTGCTGACACCGGTGAGGTAAAAGTGGCAGGCTTGGCACTTAACACTATGAGTGAGATGCAAGCTGATCGGTTCCGAAAAAAGCACTTGGGTATTGTTTTTCAACAGTTTAATTTAATCGACTGCTTATCAGTGTGGGACAACATTACTTTTCCCGCCAGGCTTAATGGTTTACCAATCGATCAGTATCATAGTGATTTGCTAGAACAACTAGGATTGAGCTCACACAAAAATAAACTACCAGTTAATTTATCAGGTGGAGAGCAACAAAGAGTAGCAATTGCTCGTGCCTTATCTCACAAACCCAGTTTAGTGTTAGCTGATGAACCTACTGGAAATTTAGACGATAACAACAGTCAACGCGTGACTGAGTTATTATTTGGTTTATGTAAATCGCTGGGGCTAACGTTGGTAGTCGTAACGCATAGCCCGAAAGTAGCGGCTTATGCTGATACTCGACTGCTGTTACAGCAAGGAAGGCTGCATACGGTTTTAGACCAAGCCACGACTCATAGCACAGGCCAGACACAAAATAATGTTTCAACCCAATAATGGTGGCTTTATTAAAACTTATTTGGGCAAGTTATCAGCATAATGTTTCACGTGTAGCATTGGTATTCATTGCGTTAATCACAGCTTGTGCTGGTCTTAGTGCAGTACTGGTGATCAACAGTGCCGCGAAAAGTAGTTATGCAGCAGCTGGTCAGCCATTTTTGCAGCAAGTCGAACAACGCATCACTGCTCGAAGTGGTCATTCATTGAGTAAGCAAGACTTCACTTCGCTACGGCGTATGGGTTTTACTCAACTTATCCCAGTATTACGTAGTTCACAAAACGTTATCCACCCTCAGACCGGTGAGACTCAGCGACTATCATTGCTGGGTATAGATGCCTTCTCGATTTTTAGTTATTCTGCTAGAAATGCATCACAGGCGGCACCGAATACTGCAGATATCGCGGCGCAAGATCTTAGCCAACTATGGACAGCTCCATTTGCTAGTGTGATCCACCCAGACTTTGCATCTGAATTAAACTTTGTTAGCGGGCAGGTTTTTTCTGTTGATAATAAACAGTTATTACCGCAACTTGCAATCACCGATATCGACGGTTTAGGACGAGAAGTCGTTATGGATATTGGGCAATTACAACGAGTATTAGGTACTCAGAACATTAGTGAACTGTTAATAATAGGAGATGAAGAGCAAGAGAAGAAAAACGAAGCTATCAGTGCATTAAAAGCCGTATTGCCAGAGCACCTGCAGCTTGAAAACATCAATACCGGCGAGCAAGCGCAACAACTGACCGGTAGTTTTCATCTTAACCTTTTAGCCATGGCATGTTTGATGTTTGTAGTGTGTATGTTTGTAGTGATGAACGCGTTACATTTGTTGATTATGAAACGTTGGCAGAATCTGCGGATTGCTCGGCAACTAGGCGTATCTAGAAATCAAATATATTGGGCGCAAGGTACGGAGTTAATATTAATCAGTTTACTTTGTGCGCCACTCGGTGCCATCGCTGGAGTGTTTTTGGCACAACTAGCTTCACCCATGGTATCACTGACTTTACAAAGCTTGTTTGATGTACGCGTAAGTTATACCCAAGTAGCTTATGCAACGTTGCTGTTGCAGTGTTTTGTAGCTTGTATTTTAGGTGCAGTAGCGGCTGCTGCTTTGCCTATGTGGCAGCTAGACACTAAGTTAGCTTTGCGTAACTTACCGGTCAGTACTGACTCCAGTCATCTATCATGGTTGTATACCAGTATAGTGCTGGGTTGTGCTGCGGTTAGCCTAGGCTACTACTCTACAGGCATGTTAATGAGTTTTGGTGCTATCGCAATGAGTATTTTTGCAGGGTGTAGTTTACTTATCTATGCGGTACCAAAGAGCTTAAATACACTATTTCACAGTTTACCGCAGCGATGGGTGCTATTTCGCTGGTTGGCTGCAGATGGTGTGCGTTTGTCGCAGAAAAGCAAAATTGCATGCTGTGCTTTTTTCATCGCTCTGACCAGTAATATTGGTATGAATTTAATGGTGGATAGTTTTCGCCAAGCTACACATCAATGGTTAACTCAGCGCTTAGTGGCGGATCAGTACGTTTCAACTCAAACACCAAAAGTTTTCACCCAATGGTTAGCGACTCAAGATATTAATGCGGGTTTGGGTGTGAATGTAATCGAGCGTAAAGGCATTGATGCATTTTTACTTGATGAGTCGCAAAGTCAAGTGAGTGAGCAGACTAAAAATCGAACAGGCGAGCCAATAAGTAATCGAATAAACAAGCCAACAAAAATAGAACTTAGGTCTTACCCAAGTACTGAACTGTATCAAGCAGCTATGTTATTTGCTGAGCAACAAGCAGATGTCTGGCAAATATTTTCAACCGGACAAGGAGTATTAGTTAATCAACAGTTGGCTTTACGTCATGGATTAGTACTGGGAGAAATATTGAGTTTTTATACTGAAGCAGGTCAGCCTGAAAGCAAACAGATAGTGGGTATCTATTATGATTACGGCAATCAAAATGCCCAAGCTATGCTGGATTTAGATTATTTTAGCAAATATAAAACTAACACCACTTTGTTTGCTTTGCACTTTGATTCCGAGCAGCAGCAAAGCTTATTTACTAACCAGTTAGCATCCTCTTCAATATCTAGTCAGGTGAGTTCGATACAAACCCGTGAATTACTAGCGTTATCGATGAAAACGTTTGAGCGCACATTTGTCATCACAGATGGCTTAAACATTGTCACCTTATTAGTGGCAGCATTATCTTTGGCCACTTCGGTGTTGATGATTGATATGGATAACCGACCTCAAAGGGCGCTTCTAAGAAGTATGGGAGTGGGTAATTATCAGATTACTGGTTTATCACTTGTCCAATATACCTTGCTCAGTTTATTAGCTTGTCTGGTGGCCTTGCCCTTTGGTATCGGTTTGACTTGGTTGTTGATCAACTTGATTAACGTGCAAGCATTTAGTTGGAGTTACCCAATATTGATTACCCCATCCAAACTTTTCTCAGCTGGGATAATGAGTACCCTGTTGATTGTAGTCGTAGTTGCGATACCTCTTTACAAATTGAGTCGTCGCAAATTAGTTGAGGATATAAAATGTTTGAGTTTCTGAGCAGGTATTTGCTGTTGTTGATATTGTTAGCAGGCGCCACAGCTTGTTCTGAAAAATCTGAGGTAAGCTCAGATATGGGCCCTGATACTAACAAAGCGCAAAGTACAGACACGATGTTTTCTGGCTTGAGTCGCTATCCAGTAGAGCAGCAAACACCCCTCAATGGCGACGAAGCTGAAGCCGCCACCAAGAACTTTGCTAGTGTGCTGCCGGGATACAATATTACGTTTCCACTCGATCACGCTAGTCATCCAGAGTTTGCAGTGGAATGGTGGTACATCACCGCTAATTTAACCGATAAACAAAATAACCCTTATGCACTGCAATGGACATTGTTTCGATTTGCTAGTGACACCCAAAGCACACCTTGGGCGGATGCTCAGCAATATATGGGGCATGTGGGTTTAAGAGACGGTAAGCAGGCTTGGTTTGAAGAACGCTTTGCTCGCGGTGGCGTGGGTAATGCCGGCATATCAACAGCGCCATTCAATGCGTTTATTGATGACTGGCAGTGGCTTTCACAGTCATCTAATATGTTTCCATCAACACTTGAATTTACCATCGACACACAAATTAAAGTTAACTTGGACTTTACAGCAGATAAGCCATTTTTAAAGCATGGCGAGCAAGGGTTTAGTCGTAAGCTGAGAAATTCAGAGCAAGCGTCTTATTATTACAGTCAGCCACATATTCAAGTATCTGGCCAGCTTGAACTGCCTAGTGGCATAGTCGAAGTAGCAGGCGATGCTTGGTTTGACCATGAATGGACATCTCAGTATCTCAGTCCACAAGCCAAAGGCTGGGATTGGTTTTCTATTCATTTTGATGACGGTGCTAAGTTGATGCTGTTTAATATGCGCCACGGCCAGGATGAAGACTTTTGGTCAGGAACATTATTGAAAAAAAATGGCACCACGGTGCATTTAGATGAAGCTGATATTCAAGGAAAAGTCACTAAGCAGGATAAGGTCGAAGGACGCTTCTTGCCTTTGTATTGGTCAATTCAACTACCTAAACATCAGGTTGATATTCAGATTGCGCCGCTGCAAACCAACCAATGGAACCCAGGATTATTTTCATATTATGAGGGAGGAACAGTAATTTCAGGCTCTCATACTGGGGTCGGTTTTATTGAGCTAACAGGATACTAGTTGGCACTTTGGAAACAAATGCCAACTAGAAAATACTTAAATAAGAATGGCTATTGACCCCGCAACAATTCAAACACGGTTTGGGCAACAGCGGTATTGTCCAAATGACCTCGGAAGCGCTCACTGCCTGAGCCTTTGGCAAATATTTGAACGTCAACACCTGTGTGTCCAGAAGTCGTCCAACCTGTATTAGAGCGGCTATCTAAGATCTTAGATATGGCATTGTGGAGAGGCCGAGGTTTTTCAGACTCAATCACACTCAAGCTGGATATTTCTTCTGGCGTTAGCTCAAATCCTAATAAATCAGTGGCCAAAGCGCCTCGATTTTTAGCTGTAACTAGCTGCGCGCCAATCTCAGCCGGTGAAGCTTTTAGATTTTTTAACCACTTAGGGCTCCAACTATAATTGCCGTTGGCGCCGATACTCAGACCACCGGTGCTATGATCAGCAGTAGCGATCAGCAATGTATCAGGTTTTTTTGTAAGGTATTGTTCTAACCATTCTAGGGTAACCGCAAGATCATGCATTTCAGCCATAGCAGAGCCGATGTCATTACCGTGACCTGCCCAGTCAATTTGACTAGCTTCGATAAGTAAGAAATACCCTTGTTCGTTTTCTAATTGACGGATTGCAGCTTTTGTTAACGTTGCAAGTCGCATTTGATTGACACTATCTAATGCCCAAGGCATACCTGAATCTGCAAATAAGCCCAGCAAAGGTGTACCTACTTTCACTGCATCTAATTCAGTTAGTTCATCCACATATTGATAACCAGCGTCTTTAAATTGTTCGACTAGGTTACGGTCTTCTCGAATAAAATATTTCCAGCCGCCACCTAACATCACGTCTAAGACAAACTTACCGTTAATTTTTTCATCAAAGTAGCTGTCGGCTATCTGATCATAATTTTGACGACTTTCGTTATGTGCGCCAAAACTAGCAGGGGTAGCATGATTAATTTGTGACGTGACCGCTATGCCTGTTTTACGCCCCTGTTCTTTGGCTAATTCCAACACTGATTGAACTACTTTTTTGTTGGCATCTACACCAATTGCGCCGTTATAGGTTTTTACACCCGTCGCTAAAGCTGTGGCGCTCGCGGCTGAATCAGTCACATAACCTGTGTTCATATCAGGATGTGTACTAGCCATGCCTACCAGTAGTCTATCAAACACGGTTGATTCGACTTCAGGCGTGTTCGGGTCGTCCGCGTACATACGATACGCAGTGGTGTAGGATGGACCCATACCGTCACCTATAATCATAATAATATTTTTAGGTGAACTAATGTCTTTAGGTAAATAACTAGCTGATGCAGAATGACATAATACCGCTAGTAAAAGAGTCGCAAGTTGCTTCATCTGGTCTCCAATGATGAAAAAGTAAATAAAAAATCTTGGTAGATCATACGCTAGGTATCAAGAGGATGTGTATTTCTAATTAGGTATAAATAGCTTAGATGAACAAAAAATGCAGGCTAAAACTTTTATTGAGCAGTGTTAACTTTCAATATTGAGTATCTCACGCATTCTTTGTTGTACGACATCGACTAACAAATCTGGTTGAAATTTAGAAATAAAGCGATCACAGCCCACCTTTTTTACCATTGCATCGTTGAAACTACCACTTAACGATGTGTTAAGTACGATGAAAAGTTCGCTCATACGCGGATCTTGCCTCACTTCAGCAGTAAGACGATAACCATCCATTTCAGGCATTTCTGCATCAGTAAACATCATCAATATTTCGTCAGTGACTACTTTACCTGCATCAGCCCAGTTTTTTAGAAGATTTAACGCTTTTAAGCCGTCTTTTAGTTCGATAATTTCAAGCCCTAACTGGCTAAGCGTTTCACTTATTTGCCAAAGTGCAGTAGCCGAGTCATCCACCACTAGTACTTTTTTACCTTTGAGGTGAGCGATTATGTCTTCATCCCATACTTCTTTTGAAATAGTAGTATCGTAATCAATAATTTCGACCAGTTCGTCTTTACCATCAAACTTAATCTGAGTGATGGCGGTTAAGTAATTATTTTTACCTGCCGTTGATGGCGGGGGCTGAATGTCGCTCCATGATGTGTTGATAATACGCATTACTTGTCCAATCAAAAAGCCTTGCACACTTCGATTGTACTCGGTGATGATCACGTTCGCGGCTTCGGCTTCGGCTTCAACTTTAACTGCGTGTTTATTATTAGTCGTTGTTATCTTAATCGCAGCGCGAAGATCGATAATAGGGATAGAGACACCTCTATAATTAGTTACGCCTTTAATATTTTGCTGGGAGCCAGGCATTTGATTCATTAAGGGCACGGTAATGACTTCCCTGATCTTAAATACATTTAATGCAAATGTATGCCGTGATCCCAATTTAAACATAAGCAACTCGAGTCTGTTTTCACCGACAAGTTTGGTGCGCTGATCGATCGAAGACATTAGCTGTGACATATACGCTCTCTAGTTGACTAACTGATTGATTGATTGATTGATTGATTGATTGATTGATCGATTAGCTGGCTGACTTTTACACCATAAAAACAAACTATAGCGCCCCTGCACATAATTTTCATAATAGACACTTCAAAACACAATGACTTAATTACTGGTCTGGCTACTTGATACTAACATTCACACAAGATATGACGAAAATACTTTATATAGATTATAAATATGCTGTTTATCTATATAGGATGGTTAACAACAGCAGCCCACAACACTCTATCGGTTGTATTATTTTTTACCAAACTGTTATAGGAATATTCAAATGTCACAATATCAAAACGATGTTAAACAGATTGCACAGCTAAGATCAACCAAAGCGGGTGCTTGGAATGCAATCAACCCAGATTATGCCGCTCGTATGAAAGCGCAAAATCGTTTTAAAACTGGGTTAGATATTGCAAAATATACCGCAGCTATTATGCGTAAAGACATGCAAGAATATGATGCTGACTCAAGCCAATATACGCAATCTTTGGGCTGTTGGCATGGATTTATTGGTCAACAAAAAATGTTGGCAGTTAAAAAGCATCAGGGCACCACGGACAAAACTTATTTGTACTTATCTGGATGGATGGTCGCTGCGTTACGCTCAGAATTTGGCCCCCTTCCCGACCAGTCCATGCATGAGAAAACCTCAGTCGCATCATTAATAGAAGAACTGTATACCTTTTTACGCCAAGCCGACGCTCGTGAATTAGGTGATTTATTTAGACAACTAGATGATGCTAAACAAAAAGGGGGGGATATCACTGAGATACAAACATCTATTGATAATTACGAAACTCATGTGGTACCTATTATTGCCGATATTGATGCAGGATTTGGCAACGAAGAAGCGACGTACTTACTTGCTAAAAAACTCATTGAAGCTGGAGCTTGCTGTATACAAATAGAAAACCAAGTATCTGATGCTAAGCAGTGTGGCCATCAAGATGGTAAAGTGACTGTACCACACGAGGACTTTTTAGCTAAAATCAATGCTGTACGTTACGCATTTTTAGAGCTGGGCGTAGATGATGGAGTAATAGTGGCACGTACTGACTCTTTAGGTGCTGGACTGACTCAAAAAATACCTGTATCACAAAAGTCAGGTGATTTAGCAGCTCAGTACAATGCATTTCTTGATGTTAGCGAAGTTACATCAGTCGATGACTTGGTAGATGGTGACTCTGTTCTTAAGCAAAACGGTAAATTAGTTAAGCCGGTACGTTTACCTAATGGACTATACAAATTCCAAGAAAACACTGGCTTTGACCGCGTAGTGTTAGACTGCATAACGTCATTACAAAATGGTGCAGATTTACTGTGGATTGAAACAGAAAAGCCACATGTTGGCCAAATTGGTGACATGGTTCGAGCTATCAGAAGTGAAATTCCTAACGCCAAGTTAGTATACAATAATTCACCGTCCTTCAATTGGACCTTGAACTTTCGCCAGCAAATATTTGATATCTGGTTAGAAGCGGGTAAAGACTTAAGCCCGTACAATAGAGATGAGTTAATGTCAGTAAGATATGACGATACCGAATTAGCTCTTGAAGCAGATGAAAAAATCAGAACTTTCCAATCTGACGCTGCCAGAGAAGCGGGTATTTTCCATCATCTTATTACTTTACCTACTTATCATACTGCTGCATTGTCTACCGACAATCTAGCCAAAGGTTATTTTGGTGACCAAGGTATGTTGGCCTATGTTAAAGGTGTGCAGCGTAAAGAAATTAGACAAGGTCTTGCATGTGTTAAGCATCAAGCAATGGCTGGCTCTAATATGGGCGATGACCATAAGGAATACTTCTCTGGTGAACAGGCGCTTAAAGCATCGGGTGAAGACAACACTATGAATCAATTCGACGCTGAATAAATATTTAGTTAGTCGATGTTCTAGATAGTTTTCGATAGTTTTCGATAGTTTTCGATAGTTTTCGATAGTTTTCGATAGTTTTCGATAGTTTGCAGCATTTGCTGTGAGCTATCGACATCATGCTACAAATCAACCTTCAAGATAATACTCAAATCAACCTTCAAAATGATAAATAGTCTCTAACTCGTAAACCCTTTCAAACAAATTACACATAAATTACAAACAAATTTTTCTATAACACCTCTTGATAAGAATCTTGCTGCAACGGCTTTTCTATAACGGCCTTTTGATAACAAAAAATTAATATCTGGAAAAGATAACTAATACTGATAACATTCTTCAATAGCATAATTTTTTATAACGAGATAATAATCATGAATATTGCTAAGGTGGATTTGAACTTATTAGTGTATCTAGATGTGCTGCTAAGAGAAGGCAGTGTGACTAAGGCGGCAAACCAATTAAGCATTACTCAACCTGCAATGAGCAATGGCTTGAGAAGACTAAGAGACTTGTTCAAAGACCCCTTGCTAGTACGTACCAGCGATGGCATGACTCCTACTAAACGCGCCTTAGAATTAAAGCCTATTATTCGCGATGTGCTGTCTAAGCTTGAAACCACTATTCAACCAGACACTGATTTTAGCCCATTTCAAAGTGAACGTACTTTTAGGATCATGGCCAGTGATTATGCAGAATCAACTTTATTAATGGAGGTCATTGGTAGGCTAAATAAACAAGCCCCCAATATTACCCTTGATTTAATTACCCCTAGCGATGTGACATTTCATGACGTAGAACAAGGTAGGGTCGATATGGCGATCAATCGGTTTGAGGAGCTCCCGCTTTCTTTTCATCAAAAAGTGGTGTGGTACGACACGTTTTCTTGTGTGGTGAATAGTCACAATCCCATAGTGAAAAATTTCAATCTGGAACAATATTTATCTAATAAACACATATGGGTCAGTAAAACAGGTTTTGGCGTAGGTGTGGGTATCGACCCTAAAGAAGTGCAAAAACTGGGATGGGTAGATGCAGAATTAACAAAAATCGGAAAAAAACGTGATATACGCGTGTTTACTCGCCACTATCATGTCGCCTTACAGTTAGCTAAAGAACAAAACTTGATTGCTACCTTACCGAGTAAAGCTGCCAATATGTACAGAAATGATCCCGAAGTCGAAATACTTGAGCCGCCGTTTGATATTCCTCCCATTGCCTTAAAGATGGCATGGAGTGCACTGCTTCAACATGACGCAGGACATATATGGCTTAGAAGATTAATTGGAGAAGTGGGGTCAGAGTTGGCTAATACATAATGTTAATTTTTTGAATGAATAAGAAGAATAACCTACATAAATTAATACGTATAATACTAATCAGGTAAACTGGATATATTGTGAACTACCAAAGAGTGAAATATGCAACTCAAGCCAGCCACACAAATTCAAAAAAATCAAAAAGTCCAATATATCCAAAAAGGTCAATTAAAAATTGCCAAACAGCTAGAGCAGTTTATTACTCAAGATGTTTTACCTGGTACGGAAATATCAGTGGATGATCTCTGGGCAAAGTTTGCAGATGTTTTACCTGAGCTTTTATCTATTAACCAAAGCATTCTGGAAAAAAGGCTCAGTCTGCAACAGCAAATAGATGAGTATTGCATTCCAAGACAATCTATCAACGTGCAAGAATATAAAACCTTTCTCACCCAGATTGGATATTTACAGTCTAGTCCTGACAATCTACAAATTAATACCACTAACGTCGATCCTGAGATTGCCACTATGGCAGGTCCCCAGTTAGTTGTTCCCATTAACAATGCTAGATTTGCGTTAAATGCAGCAAATGCAAGATGGGGCAGTCTTTACGATGCACTTTACGGCTCGAATATCATCGAGCAAGCAGCAATCGGTGAAGGTGAAGGCAAAAATAATACTACTGGTTACGATGCAAATAGAGGTCAAAAAGTAATTGATTATGCTAGACATTGGCTTGATATAATTGCACCACTAAAAGCTGGCAGTCATATTCAAACTAAAAAATATACAATTGATAACGCTCAACTGTTGGTCACTTTAGCTGACGGAACAGCGGTAGGTCTACAAACACCCGAGCAGTTCGCTGGCTTTCAAGGCACAATTGAACAACCTACGTGTATTTTAATTAAACATAATAATATTCACGCTGAAATTCAATTTGATCCACATAGTGTGATCGGCCAGCAAGATACAGCTAACATCAAAGACGTATTTTTAGAGTCTGCGTTAACCACTATTATGGATTGTGAGGACTCTGTTGCAGCTGTAGACGCAGCCGATAAAACCTTAGTATACAAAAATTGGCTAGGGCTCATTAAGGGTGATTTAACCGCTACAATCAGCAGTGGTAACAAACAAATAACACGTAGTCTGAACCAAGATAGGCAGTATTTATCAGCAACGGGAGAAGCATTTAGCTTATCTGGTAGAAGTTTGATGTTCATCCGTAATGTTGGACACTTGATGACTACAGACGCTATATTGTTTGATGATAAACCTATTTACGAAGGGATCATGGATGCCCTGATCACCAGTTTAATAGCAAAGCATGATTTACTCGGCAATGGCCTTTATAAAAATAGCCAAGCGGGTAGCGTTTATATTGTGAAACCAAAAATGCATGGGCCAGAAGAAGTAGCTTATGCCGACTTGTTATTTTCTAAAATAGAATCTGTTATTAGCTTACCCAGCTATAGTCTAAAAATAGGTTTGATGGATGAAGAAAGACGTACCAGCTTAAATTTAAAAGCCTGCATTGAGGCAGCAAAGGATAGAATAGTTTTTATCAACACTGGCTTTTTAGACCGCACCGGAGATGAAATACATACATCAATGCAGCTAGGGCCTTTTGCCACCAAAGCCACCATTAAAGCCAGACCTTGGTTAAATGCCTATGAACAATCCAATGTGGCTACGGGCGTTAACTCGGGATTATCCGGTAAGGCGCAAATTGGTAAAGGCATGTGGCCTATTCCAGATAATATGGCGGATATGATGCAGGTGAAAATTGCACATGTACGCTCTGGAGCAAACACCGCTTGGGTGCCCTCGCCCACTGCCGCCACATTACATGCTTTACATTACCATCAAGAAAGTGTGTTTGATATCAGGATGAACATGACTGCTCAAGTAGATGGCCTGTTAGAGCAAATGTTAGATATTCCACTACTGCAAGATGAAAAGTTATCATCTGAGCAAATACAACGTGAACTAGACAACAATGTGCAAGGCATCTTGGGGTATGTGGTCAAATGGATAAACCAAGGTATAGGTTGTTCTAAGGTACCTGATATCGATAATGTTGGTTTAATGGAAGATAGAGCCACACTGAGGATATCCAGCCAACATATTGCTAACTGGTTGATACATCAAGTTGTCACAACACAGCAAGTTGAAAACTCAATGCTGACTATGGCTAAACTAGTTGACGCTCAAAATGTCAATGACAGCCAGTACATAGCCATGACACCTGATACTCAAGACTCAATAGCCTTTCAAACCGCCCATGAACTGATATTTAAAGGTAAGGAGCAACCTAGTGGTTATACTGAGCCTTTATTGCATGCTAGAAGGCGTGAAATTAAGATGAACAACAAAAACTAGCCTTTATTGAATTAGCTTTTGTCAAAGTAATGCTTACCCATTATTGCTTCGATAGTTCCTTTGTAAGACTTAATAGCTAGATGTAGAAATAGTATGTGGGGGGGCATTTTTAAGCAGTGTCCTCTCATAAATACGTAAAAACGTGATAAACGTACAGTAAAGGTATCCATTAATGTATGTTTCGGAGTCATCGCTCTAGTTATGACCGAGTTAATAAGGAAGTCAGAGTATATATTTTTGAAGCGAGCTTCTAATTCTTTATAAATTGAAGGTTTGGGTAGTAGAAAAAGCTGATTAGACATTTTCAAACAATAATAAACCTCTTTTTCGTAACCACTTTTAGATGCAATACAGGATAACCTATTCCAGAATTCATCATTTTCAGACTCTTTATTTCTATACCCTTTATTCCCGTGCCCTTTATTCCCATACCCTTCGTACTTTTCATACTCTTCATGTCCATTTCCTTGATACCCGTATTCTTTGATCAATAAAGTTAAATCAAATAAGTCTCTAAAAGAATGACTGAAATCTTCGTTCATAAATAAGTGAATAATACTGTGTAGTACGCTATCTGCTGAATTAAGCACTCTGTGCTGTTCGTCAACGACAACGGCCCCTGCTTCAAATAAACTTATATCTAGTGCCCTGCCGCTTATGGGTAGATATAAATTATGGTGAACATCAAGCACTGTATCTCGCAAAATGTGGATCAATGGGGGTATTTCGTGTGCCCACTCTTGATAATACATTGCATCATAATCAGAAATTTTCTCAGACTTCCACAGATTGTTTTTCAACACTTTTGCAACTTTATCGAGTTCATTTTTAGGGACAAGTAAGTCAATATCAGAGACAATGCGACCCAAACTATTACGACTACCTCGTAATATATAATTTGCTCCTTTTAAATAAATTGGACTCACATTAACGTCGGCTAACAGAGCGTTTATGACAGTGCATTCGTAGATAACTTGACTTCGTTGTCTATCAGCATGCACAAAAGCAGACAGCAGATGACGTTTCACGTAGTCAGGTTTACTTTCGAAATTATTATTTTTAATTAAAAAATGATAAACACTCGCCAGTAGTTTGCCTTCTCTAAAAATAAGAATTAACTCTTCCCAATCCTTTAAAGAAAGCTGCTCCATTGATTTAGGTATGGTTAAGAATTTAGCTAAATCATCAATACAAAACTTGCTCACATCAATACATCTTCAGCTAAAAATTCATTAACGTCTTGTAATGAACCGTATTCAATTTCAAACAGCTTAGCGTGTCTAATTAACCTATCAACTGCAAAAAAACCAGTTTTTCCAAGTGTCGTGTAGTTAAAAACGTTTTTACTTAATGTCTCAAAACCTTGCAGCTGATTCAATTGGTAAACAGTCAACTCTTGGTCTTTAACGTATTTTGGGAACACTACAGCAATAATTTTTGCAGGACTTAAAGAGCGGTGTTCGTTCCACTTTAGTACTTTCAAATGTGCGACATCACCTTTTTGAGTATCTTTCCATGTGGGGGTAAAGAGTGAATCTGGAAACCATTTTTTAACCAAATAAATAGAATTATTTTTTAAGCATACTGGACGATAAATGGGCTCTACTAACCCTGTTTTTAAATCAATGACAGCCATCTCATCTGAATACAAAGACCATCCCGACAAAGCATGATAAGCAGTAAGGGTACTTTTACCTGAGCCAGGTACAGCAGGAAAGATAATAGCCTGACCATTTTTTACTAGAACTGCCGCATGTACTAGCAACCGAGTGTGATCGTGAGTTGCGATACACCAATTCATTCCCCACTCAAGTAATGGATAAGCTTGGGCAGCAGGAAGTGGTTTGAAAGGAGAATGTTGATCACAAAAAAAGGAGACTTGCGGTTTTAAAAAACGCCTAAGAATAGAAGTAGATAGTATTTTTACACTAAAATCAGCTACATCCGAGGTGTTGATACTGTCGCCGTATAATGACTCTATGACTGGAACAATATCTTTTCTATCCGTGCTGACCCTAAAACAATAGGCTCCAATATTAATTAACAATAGATTATCTAATGACTAAGTATGGATATAAAATCATTGTTTAAAAGCCACTTTTCAACTTTTAAAGTATCCACATCATTTAAACTTAATATAGATTTGATTTCAAAACTTTGAATTTTATTTTCCAGTAAAACGGCAGTATCTGTAGGCTTTTTGAAGGGGTCCTCAACTTTGAACGATTGGTTTTGCAAAAATGCACAGCGGCCACTAAAACCACTAAACAACACAACACCGCTGCCATCTTGCATCACCACCACATCGGTCTTCGCATGCAATACATACGATCTACTCACTTTTCATTCAGCTTTTTATTTAGCTTTTTATTTAGCTTTGAAGTCATCCCTGTCTCCTTTTAAGGTATCGGCAGCGCTACCATTGCTTCTAAAGTCATTGGGCAATGAGCAAAACTGTAGCTTGTAGTGCCACCAATGAAATTAAAAAATTCTCCGTTAAGTGTGGGCATGGTCCCAGCTCTTTCTTGCACTATAATGTAGCTCAAAAGTTGGTCAACGATACTATCAGCAGTTGTCGCTGATTCAAAAGCTGTTGTAGCGCCTAATCCAAAATAAACATTCAACCAAACAGCAGCGACTTCTTTATCGATGCCGGCTGGATTAACTAAAGCTTGATAAATATTAGTTTGAAATGATGCAGTGTCGATTAAATTATTGTTGAGGTTCATTGTCAGTTCTACAGCTTTGTTGGTAGTACCCAACGTGTAACAGTTTCGAATTTCTGTAGCATTTGAAATATCCACACCGTTTAACTTTCCATTTATGTCGGGTATGCTATTAAAAATAGCAGCAACTTTACTAGAGTCGCCAAGTACTAATTCCTTCCACTTGTCTGGTCCACAACCAGCTGGCAAGACTGGCATTTCACAATTACTGTGTCTTTGAACACCTGATAAATTTCCGGACATTGCGCCTGAGACAGTGCACACTGCTCCCCAAACTGAATGTATCGGTAAGGAAGTCAAAACAGCGCTGGCTGTTGCTCTTTTTAAAAATGTTCTACGCACATCTGACTTAGTATTTTTAGAAACCGAAGACTCTGTTCCGTTGAGATTTTCAGTTTTCATCATACCCCCTTAAAAATTTATATAAAAGTAATTAGAGCTACCGACGTTCAGCAATTATCGAACCACTTCATAAGTCATTGAAAAAAATCAAATTATAAGTAGTTATCATAATGATTTGTCAAAAAATCAGACACTACATCACACTACATCACGCTACGTAACCTGTTTATTTTATCTGCATTTTTTTGTGCTTAGCAAGTTGTCTCAAGTATTTAACCGGTATCGCGTAACTAATACCTGAAGGTTTTTCAAGTACCGTTTCTTTCGATTCTTTTACAAACACTTTATTTAAGATACCCAGCACTGCACCATTTTCAGCATCATACAACGAACTACCACTATTTCCAGGGTAAGCAGTTATATCCAATTGATAGATCATAAACCTACCTTCAAGCTGCTTTAGCATATTTAATGATAGTTGACTGGAGTGTGAGCTAGGTATCACATTAGGTGCGGTAGCGGCTATAATACCTTGGTGTGTTGCAGGATAAAGGCCTAGCACTGCGCCAATTGGGAAGCCTGTTAATAGTACTTCAGTACCATCATCGGCGTATTCCTGAGCCGCTAGTAACAATGGGGGAAGCTTGCTATCGATCTTTAAAATGGCTAGATCGTGTTTCTCGTCTTTAGCAATTATTTTTGCTTTATGGATTTTTGGTTGCCGTCCAAAGCCTGAGAATACGACATGGTATTGCACTTTTTGAAGAGCAAGCTTCTTAGAAACAACGTGATAGTTAGTGGCAATCAAAGAACCGTCACCAAAAGCAAAACCAGTACCTTTTAGCTGATGCGTTTGTAAGCCCATCGCGTCGTATAACCCCACCCCCACTACTGAAGGCTTTACTTGTGCAACAACTTGTGTGATTGAATGACCGTGCGTATGAGGCACCAGTACTAAAATGGCAGCTACTCCAGCCATTAAAAATAAGAATTTATGTATAGACATAGATTTAAAACACTATTCCTTTTGTGTATGTGAGTATAATTACAAATTTTGGCGTTCTCTTCCAATCATATTTTTAGTAAAGAGCATTGATAGTAAAAGGTTTTATTTATGAAGATTTTAGTAACTGGCGTTGCAGGATTTATCGGTTTTCACATAGCTAAAGCATTGTTAGACCGTGGGGATACTGTTGTAGGCATAGACAATATCAATGATTATTACGACGTAAAACTTAAGCAAGGTCGTTTAAACGTTCTGACTCAACACCTACTGTCAGAGAATTTTACATTTTTAAAAATAGATATAGCCAGTAGAGAAAAAATCGAGGCATTATTTTCATCATCTGCTTTTGATAAAGTTATTCATCTTGCTGCACAAGCTGGTGTACGTTACTCAATTGAAAATCCTCATGCTTATGTCGACAGTAACTTGATTGGTTTTATGAACATACTCGAAGGATGCCGACACAATAAAATAAAACACCTTGTTTATGCCTCATCAAGCTCCGTATATGGCTCAAATGAAACGACTCCTTTTGCTGTAACAGATAACGTTGATCACCCAGTTTCATTGTATGCTGCAAGTAAGAAGGCCAATGAATTGATGGCTCATACTTATAGTCACCTTTATCAAATTCCCACTACTGGTTTAAGGTTTTTTACTGTCTATGGCCCTTGGGGTCGTCCAGATATGGCATTATTTAAGTTTACTCAGTCTATTTTAGACGGCACACCCATAGAAGTATTTAATTATGGCAATCATCATCGGGACTTCACATATATTGATGATATTGTGAACGGCGTTATTCTCTCGTTAGACAACGTCGCCGCGGCTAATGAAAATTGGGATGGTAAAAATCCAGACCCCAGTACCAGTAAAGCCCCGTGGAAAATTTATAATATTGGGGCACATAACCCAGTTAATCTTCTTAAGTTTATTGAAACATTGGAAGAAGTATTAGGAAAAAAAGCCATTAAAAAAATGCTGCCCATGCAACCGGGTGATGTAGCAGATACATACGCAGATGTGTCTGCCTTAGCTAATGATACTGGGTACAGTCCAAAAACTGACTTGACCACAGGCATTCAAAACTTCGTGCAATGGTACCGTAACTTTTACTCTTAGTAGACAGCTAGAGCAACGGTGTTTATCTTTTACACTTAAATTATTAATTTGATTATTATAAGGTACCGATATTGATGTTGGCGTCGATTGCTTCTACCTTTAGTTCTCCTCTAGTGCATTCCTTGACTCTTTCCGTCATTTTTTTTGCAATTTCTAAAGTATTAGTTCAAACAAAAATCAAACCAACTTTTTTTCGTTACTTGTCGTTAATACCTATCGAATCGCAAGAGTGGCGAAACGTTGCACATATCGATAAAATTTATACAAAATACTGTACCGCAGTTACCCGCAGTATGATTCAGGTAAGTATCATACACGTTCCTGCTCTGGTGGTATTTTGACTAACTGATGGAAGGTTCCTCAGTTAGGTCATTATTTGAATTCACTGGAATTGAATCGAATTGGATTGGATTGGATTCAATTTAATTCAGCACATGATGCGATCTAAATAATAAGTTTCCATATGGACGTGCTATGTTACACTAAATTAACATTCCATTTACATAAATTAGAAAATTCCCCTTGGAGGGAAACAATTATGTTGAGACATTATTATATAAGCGATGACCTAGACGATTTGCAAGCAATTGAAACAGAACTAAAAGCTAAGGGAGTCAGCACACCTCAAATACACGTACTTAGCGAGAACGACGCAGAAGTAGAAAAACATCACCTGCATGCTATAGAAGCGGTGCTTAAACAAGATGTGGTGCATTCAACAACATTGGGTGCAGTAGTAGGCTTAGTAGCCGCTACAGCATTATTGGTCGTTGCTTACCTATTAGATTGGCATACAACTGCCGCTGGATGGTTACCCTTTGGATTTCTTGCCATCATTATATTGGGTTTTTGTACTTGGGAAGGTGGGCTAATAGGGATCCAAATTCCTAACCGCCAATTTAAGCGTTTTCAAAAGCTACTTGAGCAAGGTAAACATATATTCTTTGTTGATTTAGACACAGAACAAGAATCAATTCTTGCAGAAATAGTTGAGCAACATCCACGTTTGAAGTTAGCTGGCACCGGAGCTGCTACCCCGAGCTGGGTTATACATGGACAAGAAAAATTCAATAAAGTCATGAAATCGTTACCCTAAAAGACTATCTTTTGGATTCAATTAGCAAGTACATAACTTAAAAAGCCAAAATAGTTAATAGCAGTTAATAGCAGTTAATGATAACTATTTTG
>Ga0222645_100028_pt1 | contig 102695 bp, 111 predicted proteins | sample AntAcemetagen292_FD_179881 | JGI IMG/M metagenome (GOLD analysis project Ga0222645, IMG submission 179881) | Saline water microbial communities from Ace Lake, Antarctica - #292 | ecosystem: Environmental > Aquatic > Non-marine Saline and Alkaline > Saline | place: Antarctica: Ace Lake...
CAATCCTAAGACGGTGATGGCTTGTTGCGTCACCGTGGCCGTAGGTGACTTTCTCGGTGAACTGTTCATAAAGCAGGTGCTGTTAAATGCGGCCTCGTAAACAGGCGACGTGCCCAAAGCTTGTTAAACCTAGGCAGGCGAGCGGCGTTTGCAACGACATGGCTGTTCAAGGCGAACGCGTAGGTGTTGCTTAGTTGGCTAGCAAGCGCGCAGGGATGTCAACGCCTGCTTCCTTGTAGTACTGCACAGCGCCTGGGTGAAGTGGCGCAACCAGACTGGCAAAGCGGTCTTCAGCCCGCAAAATTGCCAGCATGCTGTTGCCTTTTTTGACAGCATCAAGTGACTCAAAATACGTTTTGGTGAGCTTGTAGGCGATCTCGTTGCTGAGGTCTTTTTTCACCATCATGGTCATGATGCTGACCCACGTTGTGATGTCTTGGTCTTTGTTGACTTGATCGGGGTAGGTGTTCGCAGGGATGACCGTGCGGGTAAAACCCAGGCTCGGTTCAGCTTGTGCGGGTACGCTTAACAACCTGAAAGGCTTGGCCATGCCCAGCTCTACCAATGCCTGCGAGCCCACCGGCAATGTGCTGACAAACATGTCGAACTGGCCATCTTTAAAGCTCTGCATGGCAGCATTCCAAGGGGCTTTGATACCTGTGTAGTCCTTGCCGTCTTCGTAGCCTGAGCCTGCTTTGACGATGGAGCGAATCATAGAATTCGCTGCACCTGCTGGCGGTCCAATAAAGACGCGTTTGCCTTTAATTTGGTTCCACTCGGCTGAGCCTGAGTCCGCCCATACGACCATGTGGTAAGTGCTAGAGCCAAAGCTAAACAGCGAGCGGACGTTGCCAGCCAGTGCCTTGCCCTTGTCGCCCAAGGAGCTGTAAGGGCCTACGCCTTTTTTCAGGGCGGCGAAGGCTGTAGGAGGCACAACGGCTGCGTCTAGCGAGCCTTTGCTCATTTTAAGCAAAGACTTGGTCAAGGTTTGACCCGTTGCCAGTTGAAGCGACACGCCGGCCTTAGACCAATCTGGTGCCATACCCTGGGGCATCAGGCCCAATACGCTGCCGGCGCCTGCGGTTTCCATGGCAATGGTTTGAGCCGCGACGGGCAGGGTTAAGGATGCGCAAATGGCCAGTGCGGCCAGTTGGGCGGTTTTTAGTGTGTTCATGTGTTGTCTCCGGTTGGTGCTGTGGGCTGATATGGCTCTATGTGGCCGCTGATTTCGACTCTAACCCCTAACGCAGTACAAGTAAAATGCGTATTTGGATTTTCAATCAGGCATTAATCGATGGATCCTAGGCATTTGTTACAACTGGGCGCTGTGTTGGATAAGGGCTCGCTGACAGCTGCTGCGCTGCAGCTGGCTGTAACCCAGTCCACGCTCACCCGCAATATGGCGACTTTGGAGATGCAAGCCGGTGGGCCCTTGTTTGCGCGCAGTCGGTTTGGTGTCAGAAGCACCCCGCTGGGCGAAGCCTTGGCCAGAGAGGGACGGCTGGTGCAGCAAAGTGTGTTGCGCAGCCAAGAGCGCATTGCCGCCACCAAGCTTGGGCTTAGTCGTCAGTTGCGCATTGGCATTGGCCCTATTATTGGCAATGCGGTGGCCCCGAATCTCATTCGCCATATGCTGCGCAAGCTGCCTGACTTGTCAATCTCACTCACTGTTGGTCGCCCCAGTTTGTTGGTGGAGCGGCTGGTGTCTGGCGAGTTTGATATGTTGATTGCGCCTTCTATTTACGAGCACCCGCCCACAGGTATCAACCGTGATGTGTACATGCATGACAGTTTGGCCATTTTTTGCGGGCCTAGCCATATGCTGGCGTCCCAAGTAGATTCTGGTCCTGTCTCTGGGCCGCTGTTAAGCGCCAGCCCATGGTTAAACATTGGTTTCACATCGCCTTTTGAAGACATTGAAACGGACTTTCTAGTTCACAACGGTGTGGTGGAAAGGCGCATTGAGCTTGCAACCGTGGGTGATGCGAGTGTGCTGTTAAGCGTGTTGATGGATGGCCAGCACCTGTGCGTATTGCCTAGGCACACGGTGTCGTTGTTGGGACATGTGTTTCCCCTTGTCGAGTTGCCAGTTAAGGTGGCTTCTGGCCGGCGCGACTTGTACCTATGGACCAACAGCCGCGATGCTGGGGATCAGACCATTCAAACATTGATACAAACCGCTTACGAATTGATACCACCGTCGTTTAGAGGCTGAGAGGCCAAATGGGTTGTGGGCTGGGCAGCGTCAAACAGGCTCACTAGTCACTTGCCACAGTGCCTGTCCACTGGTGAGGTTGGTGAGTTGGGTCACAAAATCTTGCAGCTTGTTGTGTGCCAGCTCAACCTGGAAGTGAACGCCGCTGCTGTCGTGGCTTATTGCCACGACAGCGTCAAGCTTGGTGGCCAGTCGCCTGGCGGTGCCTTCAAACTCAAATGCCATATGAACCTGCACTCGGCTGGTGGCAACGCGTTCAATTGTGTCTGCCTGCGCCAGCGCGCCGGCAATGGCGTCTGTATAGGCCCGCACCAAGCCGCCTGCGCCAAGCTTGACGCCTCCAAAGTAGCGCACCACCGTAGCAAGCACGCCGTCTAGATTGTGGTGGCGCAGTACCTCCAGCATGGGTCGCCCAGCGGTGCCGCCAGGTTCACCGTCGTCAACTGCAGCAGATTGCCCGCCTGCCATCAGTGCCCAGCACACGTGGGCCGCGCTGGGGTGTTGCTGCCACAGTTGGGCAACCACCTCTTGTGCGTGCGCCCGTCCAGTGACGGCTTGCACGCAACCTATGAAGCGGCTTTTCTTAATCAGCACCTCGTGCGAGACGGGTGCGGCAATGCCAAACACCAAACCGTTTGTGCGGCTTAGGCCGTGTACGTTTCTGTGTCTACTTCGCTTTCTGCCTGCGCTGTGTAGCGCGGCCCAGCTACTGTGGTCTGGTTGATCAGTGCATCGAGTTGTGCCAAGGTCTCAGCGTCTAAGCGGATGTTTGCCGCCTTGGCGTTGTCTTGGACATGCTTGATTTGTGTGCTGCCAGGTATGGCCACAATGTGCTGGCCTTGGTGTAGCACCCAGGCCAGCGCCAGTTGCGCTGGTGTGTGGCCAAGCTGTTGTGCCATGCTTTTAAACTGCTCAAGCAGCACCATGTTGCGGGCATAGTTGTCTGGCAAAAACCTAGGCATGCTGCTGCGTATGTCACTGGCAGGGTAGCTGGTGGCGTTGCCCGTCTTGCCGCCTAAAAATCCTCTGCCAACTGGGCTGAAGGCTACAAAGGTAGTGCCCAGCTCTTGACAAGCTTGCAGCACGGCAATTTCCGGGTTGCGAGTCCACAGCGAGTATTCGGTTTGTAAGGCTGCAATGGGTGCTTCGGTGTGTGCTTTGCGAAGCGTGGTAGCCGAGACTTCTGACAGACCAATGTGTCGTATCTTGCCTTCACGCACCAAGTCGGCCAACGCGCCAGTGCTGTCTTCTATGGGGACTTGTTTGTCCCAGCGGTGCAGGTAGTACAAGTCAATCACGTCGGTTTTTAAGCGCTTGAGGCTGAGTTCGCATTGGCGTTTGATGTTGGCTGGGCTGCCATCGATCACGCGAACCAGTTTGCCGTCACCGTGCACGTCTTCGCCGCCCATGGCGCATTTGCTGGCCAGCATGAATTTGGAGCGGTGTTTGGACATCACCTTGCCCATCAAGGTCTCGTTGGAGCCAAAGCCATACAGCGTGGCGGTGTCAAACATGGTCATGCCAGCGTCTAGCGCGCTGAGCAGCACACGTTCAGCGTCGGTGTCTGGCAACGGCGCGCTGTAGGCATGGCTGATATTCATACAGCCCATGCTCACGGCGCTGATGTTGATATCGCCAATGGCGCGAACGGCTAGGGGGGTGTCGTAGGTGGCTTGCATGTGGTGTCAGTCCTTGGCTTTCAAGATGGCTTGAAGGGTGGCAATGAAATTGTGAATGTCATTGTGCAACACGCCCGTGAGCGTGTGCACACCGTCAGGTATTGCACACGCCGCACAAGCGCGCTGGTTATTGCCCTAGTTGCTGTTCCAAGTTGTGCAGCACTTGGTAGCACGGCAGCACCTGCGCCATGCTGGCATTGGGCTCTCGGCCCTCTCGAATGGCGGCAAAAAACTCACGGTCTTGCAACTCTATGCCGTTCATAGACACATCCACGTCAGACACATCAATGGGCTCTTCTTTGCCGTTGAACAAGTCGTCGTAGCGGGCTAGGTACGTGCCCTTGTCGCCTATGTAGCGAAAGAATGTGCCCAGCGGCCCGTCGTTGTTAAAGGACAAGCTCAATGTGCAGACCGCGCCGTTGGCCGCCTTGAGCTGAATGCTCATGTCCATGGCTATGCCCAATGTGGGGTGAATGGGGCCTTGCATGGCATTGGCTTGCACCACTGGGCTGCCCGCTTGGTACGCAAACAAGTCCACAGTGTGCGCGGCGTGGTGCCACAGCAAGTGGTCTGTCCAGCTGCGGGGCTGACCCAAAGCGTTGATGTTGCTGCGCCTAAAGAAGTAGGTTTGCACATCCATGTGCAGCAAGTTGAACTCACCCGCCACCACGCGGTTGTGAACCCACTGGTGGCTTGGGTTGAAGCGGCGCGTGTGCCCACACATAGCCACCAAGCCCGTTTGCGCTTGCAAGGCCACCACGGCTTGGGCATCAGCCAAGCTATCGGCCATGGGGATTTCTGCTTGCACATGCTTGCCCGCCTTCATACAGGCAATGGCCTGCGCGGCGTGCATTTGAGTAGGCGTGCACAACATCACCGCGTCAACATGGGGCAGCGCCAAACTGTCGTCAAGGCTGGTGGTGACGTGGGCAATGCCGTACTTGTCAGCCACAGCCTGTGTGGCGGGCAACTCGCGGCCAATCAGCGACACCACCTCTACGCCGTCAATTGTTTGTATGCTGTCTAGGTGTTTGATGCCAAATGCGCCAGCGCCTGCCAAGGCTACTTTGATGGTCATGGGTGGAGATTCCTTTGCGTGTTTTCCAAAATGGCATGTCCCACAGCCGTGTTGCTGGCGGGCACGTGGTAGAAGCGGTGGACCAGTTTCGGGGCTGGGCCGGTTTGTTGGCCGTTGTTGATATCGTCCATTGCGCCGCGGGCAATCAGCCACATCACCAGCTCTATGCCTTCACTGCCGGCTTCGCGCACGTAGTTCATGTGGGGCACTTGGGCGCAAGCTACTGGGTCGTTAATGAGTTGGTCCAGCCAGTGGTTGTCCCACTCTCGGTTGATGAGCCCTGCGCGTGCGCCTTGTAGTTGGTGGCTCATGCCGCCTGTGCCCCAGATGTGGACATTCATGTCGTCGTCGTAGGTGTCTATGGCTTTGCGTATAGCTTGGCCCAATGCAAAGCAGCGCGCGCCGCTGGGAACAGGGTATTGCACCACGTTGACGGCAAAAGGGATAACAGGGCAGGGCCATGCGCCCGCGTGTGGGTCTTGTGCGCCGCACATCAACGACAAGGGTACGGTGAGGCCGTGGTCAACGTCCATCTTATTGACGATGGTGAGGTCAAAGTCTTGCTGAATGACAGACTGCGCGATGTGCGATGCCAAATCGGGGTGGCCTTGCACCACAGGAACGGGGCGCGGCCCCCAGCCTTCGTCGGCGGGTTGAAATTGCGCGGCTGTGCCTATGGCAAAGGTGGGAATGAAATCCAGGCTAAAGGCGGTGGCGTGGTCGTTGTAGACCAAAAAAATAACGTCTGGCTGGTTGTCTGTCATCCATTGTTTGGAGAAGTCGTAGCCGGCAAACAGCGGAGCCCAGTAGTCTTCTGTGGTTTTGCCTTGGTCAAGGGCTGCGCCAATGGCGGGTACGTGGGAGGTGAACACCGAAGCGGTAATGCGTGCCATGTGGGGTCTTTCTTTATGCTGGGTCAGCACCGGTGCCTGCGGGTTGGGTGGCCTGTGTGGCTGCGTGTGCAGAGCCTTGGGGCTGGCGGTGGGCTTGGGCGTCGCCGTCTTCGCCTACAAAGCGGTTGCCTTCAACCGAGCGTCCGCCCGCCACCATCATGGCGCGGTATTCCACTTCGGTCATGCCGGTCATTGAGCCTGCCATTTGTTGAAAGCTCAAGCCGTCGGTGGCACCAATTTTGGCCAAGAAGTAAATATTGCCGCCTGTGCGAATGCACCAGTTCAAGTCGCGCGCGAGTACCGCTTGGCGTTGCTCGTCGGTCATGTCCCACTCGCTGAGGTAGGCGCGCTCATCGGCCTTAAAGCGGGCGCGGTTCTCAGCCTGCATGAGGCTCATGCAAAACTGGTTGAGCCAATAGCCTTTGCGGCTTTGCGCCGCATCAAAAATGATGGTGCCAGGCACATCTAAATAAGGTTTGTCTAAGGCCATGCTTCAATTCTCCTCTGGCCAATACAGGCGCATGGGGTTGCTAACCAGCAACTTGTGCTGCAACGCAGCCGTGTTGGCAATGTGGGGAATAAAGTCCACCAGCAAACCGTCGTCGGGCATGTGGTTTTTGAGGTTGGGGTGTGGCCAGTCTGTGCCCCACAGCACGCGGTCTGGGAAGGTTTCGACAATGCGTTTGGCAAACGGCACCACATCGCGGTAGGCCTGTTGCTCGCCGCCTACTGCGTTGGGGCCTGTGACGGATAAACGCTCTGGGCAAGACACCTTGCTCCACACGTTGCTGTGTTCGCGCATGAACCTCACAAACAGTTCAAACTCTGGCCCGTCAACGGGCTTGCTGGTGTCTGGCCTGCCCATGTGGTCCACCACCACGGTGGTGGGTAAGGTGGTGAAAAAGTCCCACAGTTCGGGCAGGTCTACCGCTTCAAAGTAAATCACCACGTGCCAACCCAGCGGCTTGATGCGGTTGGCAATTTCTAGCAACTCGTCTTTGGGCGTGAAGTCGACCAAACGTTTCACAAAGTTAAAGCGCACGCCTCGCACACCGGCTGTGTGCAGCGCTTGCAGTTCGCCGTCGCTGATGCTGCGCTTGACGGTGGCTATGCCGCGTGCCATGCCGGCGCTGTGTTGCAGCGCATCGACCATGGCCGCGTTGTCAGCGCCGTGACAAGTGGCTTGCACCACCACGTTGCGAGAAAAACCCAGCTGATCGCGCAGCGCAAAGAGTTGCTTGTGGCTGGCGTCGCAAGGCGTGTACTTGCGCTCGGGCGCGTAGGGAAATTGCGCGCCTGGGCCAAACACGTGGCAGTGCGCATCAACCGCGCCTGCGGGCACTGTGAACGTGGGCTTGGCAGGGCCTGCGTACCAGTCCAGCCAGCCGGCTGTTTTGGTGAAGTCGCCGGATGTTGGCTTGCTGGGGTGGGGTGTGTTCATTGGCAAACCTTAATCGATGTAGCGCAAGCCGGCCTTGGCCAGTGGCTCGCGCATGTTGTACATGTCAAGGCCCAGCACGCCAGCGGCAAACTTGGCGCGTTTTTCGCCTTCAAAGCTCTCGCGTTTCGCGGCGGCTTCTAGCGTGTGCTGTGCCATGCCTTTGGGCACGCACACCACGCCGTCATCGTCTGCCACGATCACATCGCCAGGCGTGACCAGCATGCCAGCGCACACCACAGGAATATTGACTGAGCCTAATGTCGCCTTGATGGTGCCTTTGCTAGAGATGCACTTGCTCCACACGGGGAAGTGCATCTCTTGTAGGGTCTTGATGTCACGTACACCCGCATCAATAATGAGCGCACGTGCGCCGCGCGCTTGAAACGAGGTGGCTAGCAAGTCGCCAAAATAGCCATCGGTACAAGGCGCGGTGACGGCGGCAACCACAATATCGCCTGGCTGAATTTGCTCTGCTGCCACGTGCAGCATCCAGTTGTCGCCGGGTTGCAGCAACACAGTCACAGCTGTGCCACTGACTTGAGCGCCAGCGTAAACAGGGCGCATATAAGGTTGCAACAAGCCCACGCGCCCCAAGGCCTCGTGCACAGTGGCGCAACCGTATTGGCCCAGCTGGTCGGCCACGTCTTTGTTGGCGCGGGTGGTGTTGCGGTAGCAAACGCCTAATTCGTACATGTTGTGCTCCTAAAGGGATCGAAGTGTCAGGTGGGTGTTTGTGTGTGTGGGGGTGGGCTACAGACCTTTGGCCTTGAGCGCGGCGTCCATGCGTGGGAATACGCGGCGTGCATTGCCTTCAAACACCTGGTGACGCTGCGCCTCGGTCAGGTTGGGCGTGGCCGCAATGTAGCGCTTGGTGTCGTCGTAGTAGTGGCCGGTTTGTGGGTCAATACCGCGCACCGCGCCAATCATCTCTGAGGCAAACAAAATGTTGTCAACCGGAATGACTTTGGTGAGCAAGTCAATGCCGGGCTGGTGGTACACGCAGGTGTCAAAGAAGATGTTGTTGAGCAAGTGGTCTTCTAGCAATGGTTTTTTCATCTCTTGCGCCAAGCCCCTGAATCGTCCCCAGTGGTAGGGCACTGCGCCGCCGCCATGTGGAATTAAGAACTTGAGCGTGGGGAAGTCCTTAAACAAATCACCACTTAGGCATTGCATGAAGGCTGTGGTGTCTGCGTTGAGGTAGTGCGCACCCGTTGTGTGGAAGCAGTCGTTGCAACTGGTGGACACATGAATCATGGCGGGGATGTCGTACTCAGCCATTTTTTCATAGATGGGATACCACGCGCGGTCTGTCAGTGGTGGGCTGGTCCAATGGCCACCGGATGGGTCGGGGTTGAGGTTGATACCCACACAACCGTAGTCTTTCACGCAGCGCTCAAGCTCAGGAATGCAGCTGGCGGGGTCCGCACCAGGCGACTGCGGCAACATGGCCGCGCCAATGAAGTTATCGGGGAACAGTTGTGCCACGCGCGCGCACAGCTCATTGCAGATAGCCGCCCACGTGCTGGAAGTTTGAAAATCACCAATGTGGTGCGCCATGAACGAGGCGCGTGGGCTGAATATGGTCAAGTCGCTGCCACGCTCTTTCATCTTGGCCAGTTGGTTGAGCGATATGGAGTCACGCAACTCGTCATCGCTGATATGCAAGCTGTTGGGATCGGCTATGACGGTGGGGTCTGTCAGCGCTTTAATTTGCAAGTTGCGCCAGTCGCCCAAGGCCGCTGGTGCGGTGGTGTAGTGACCGTGTACGTCGATGATCAGTGGTGGGCGTGTCATGTGGGGTGCCTTGTGGTGTTGACTGTGTCCAATGGGTTGACAGTATGGGTGTTTATGAAGCTGGCGTCATGCCTTGGGCGCGTTTGGCTGGTGCCGCCGCATCGCTGGCTAGGTAGGCTATGAGTGCTTGCGCAGCACCGACATGCTGGCAGGCAGTGAGCACGCAGGCACTGAAGGTGGTGGTGATGCGTATGGCGTCAGGCAATGGGCCCAGCACGTCAATCCCCGGGGCGTGTAACAGCTCGCTCAACTGCTGGAAGCCCAATGCGGCTTGTCCGCTGGCAACCAGCGAGGCGACTGGGGTGCCTGGTGGCGGGGTGATGGTGCGTGCGGCGACTTGTTGGGCGATGCCCCAGCGCTCAAACAACTGGGCCAGTGCCACACCGCTTGGGCCTGTGGAGTAGCTGATGCTGGGCGCTGCCAACACGGCGGCTTTGACGCTGGCCTCGGTGCTGAGGTCTGCGGTGAACCGAGGGGATTGGCCACCTTGATTCGTTTGTACCGTCTGAACCGCTACCGCCACGCCTGAATGCAGCAACGCCGTCACGCTGTCTGCATGGGCGTGTCCGCTGGTCACCAGTTTGGCAATGGCATCGCTGGCCAGCACAGCCACGTCAAAAGCCTCGCCGCCTTGCAAGCGTTTGAGAGCGTCTACGCCACCGATTGACAGCATGTTGACTGGCGACCCACCCGTGGCGGCATAGTCGCTGAGCAGCTGGGCGAGTAGGGCCCGCGTGGCCATGGAGGAGATACCGTGCAAGGTGTCATCGGAATCCTGATTGTGGGCGCGCGCTTGAGGGTTCATGGCCCATATTGTCAGGACTCCATCAACCTCAATCAAGAGCATATCCAATATAGCTGTTATGCTTTATTGGCATTACTGAAAATGCGGGCTGTCAGCACCAACTGTGCGTGACACGCATGGACATAGGTCAAAGGTATGGACTTCAAACAACTGGCGTATTTTGAGCGTGTGGCTGAGCTGGGCAGCTTTACAAAGGCCTCACAGGCCCTAGGGGTGGCGCAACCGGCCTTGTCGCGCCAAGTGCGCGCCTTGGAGGTGGAGTTGCGCCAAACGCTGTTGACACGCAACGGCCGCGGTGCGGCGCTGACAGAGGCTGGTGAATTGCTGCTGGAGCATGTGCACGGTATTTTGTACCAAGTAGAGCGGGCCAAACAAGCGGTTACTGGCGCGCGCGGCATCTTGTCCGGACGTGTGGTCTTGGGCATGCCGCCCAGTGTGGCTCGCAGTGTGGCCATACCACTGTTGCGTGCCTTTAAAACTGAGCTGCCGCATGCCCAGTTGCGTATCACCGAGGGCTTGTCCAAAGGCATGCACACACAGCTGGTTGATGGCGTGATTGATGTGGCCTTGTTGTACAACGCCATACCCGCGCAGGCACTGGGCATTGATGTGGAGTTGCTGTGCCACGAGGCCCTGGTGCTGGTGCAGTCCAAGCAGGGCAACGCCGCAGCTGCGAGGGTGGACTTGCGTGATGTGGCCAACACGGCGTTATTGATACCGAGTCGTCCCAACGCGTTGCGCATGCAGTTAGAGGCCGCACTCATGCGCTTGGGTTTGACGCCTACCATTGCGCTGGAGATTGATGGTGTGAGCGCCATTTTGGATTTGGTGGCCGACGGCGCTGGCGCGGCAGTGCTGGCTCGCCACGCTGTAACCAGCTCAGACACAGCCAGCGCCTATACCGTCAGCGATATTTATGTGGCCAGTCGACACGTACAATCAACTGCATCAGCCACCGCATCGCAGCCAGCCAAACGTGGCGAGACCCTTTCTGTGGCGGTGCACTTGGCAACCAGCCACAACCGCCCCGTGACGCCCACGCAGCAAGCCGCTGTGGCGCTGCTGCGCCGCGTGGTCCGTGAGGTGCTGGGCAGCAACCAGGGGCAGCTTGTCACCCAATGACCCAATGGCCTCATGTCCTGCACAATTGCGCACCGCCGTATGTGTATTGTTCTTTCTTGTTAGATTTTTTATTCAATTGATGCCATGGATTCAGTCACACAAATACTCTTAGGCGCATCTATCAGCGTGGCTGTTATGGGGCGGCGTACCGCCGTTTGGAAGGCTGCTTTATGGGGCGGCGTGGCGGGCTTGTTGCCTGACCTTGACGTGCTGCTTGGCCATGGCGACCCTATTTTGGATATGGTGCGTCACCGGGGCGAAACGCATGCGCCGTTGTTGCTGCTGCTGTTTGCTGTTCCCATGGCGTGGATGGTGAGCGGCGTACACCAGCAGCGAGAGCTGTTTGGCCGCTGGTGGTGGGCGCTCATGTTGGCACTGGTCACACACCCCTTGCTCGACTTGACCACCATTTACGGCACCCAAGTTTTGCAGCCATTCACCGATGAGGCCTATGGCTTGGGCAGCATGTTTATTGTTGATCCTGTGTACTCGCTGCCCCTGTTGTTTGGCGTGATCGCGGCGTTGCGCGTGAAGGTTGTGGCGCGCGCGTTGTCTATCAACGCCTGGGCGTTGGGTCTCAGCACCGCGTACTTGGTTTGGAGTGGTCTGTGCCAAGTCTGGGTGACGCAACACGCACGCGAGTCTTTACAAGCCCAAGGCCTGCCCAGCCAACAGCTGCTGGTAACCCCCGCACCGCTGAGCACTTTGTTGTGGCGCGTGGTGGCGCTGGATGGCGCGCAGTTTCACGAGGGCTTTTATGCCTTGCTGGACGGTGGCAGGCCTGTGCGTTTTGTAGCCCATGCGAGTGGCTCGGCCCTGGCCACAGACAACGCCGACCACCCACAGCTGCAGCGCGTGGCGCGTTTCACAGATGGGTTTTTTAAAGTGCAGCGTGAGGGCGCCAACTTGGTGCTCACTGACTTGCGCATGGGCCAAGAGCCCAGCTATGTGTTTTCGTTCGACATTGGTCCGCCATTGCCAGCCGATGGCAGCTACCCGCCCGCGCAACAAAGAAGCCCACGCATGGACGTGGGGCAGGGCTTTCAGTGGCTGAGCCAGCGTATTCAGGGGCACGACGTTGCGCCGCCGGGCCAATAACGCTCAAACTGGGCGCTTGGCACGGCGCTGCATGGGGGGTATTGGTGCGCATGGCGCATGGGTTTACATACGGTTTTACACCACAGAAAGTTCTAAATGAGTTCCACAATGCGTGCCATTGAGAAACGCAAGCCATGAGCGCAGCGTTGGCTCAACGCCTGCGCGACGCGGCGGATGCACACCGCGAGGGCAGGTCGCACGTACGTGAACTGGACTTTGCCGCGCTGTTGACGCTGCACGGCGACGCCTCGCTTGCCGTTTTATTGCTGCTGATGGCGTTGGTATGCGCGCTGCCCATAGTGGGTTCGGGCACGCTGTTGAGTGCGGGCATTTGCGTTGCAGCGTGGGCGTGGGCACGGGGCAACGACTCACCCACACTGCCCAAGCGCGTGGGGCGCATCAAGCTGAGCGAGAAGTGGACTGGCCACAGCTTGGAAGGCCTGGCCATGATGTATGAGCAATGCAACCTGTGGATGCGCCCGCGCTTGTCGCTGTGGTCGCACCCGCGCACCCGCGCTGTGTGGGGTCTGTGGATTGCGTTGATGGCCTTTGTGATTTTTTTGCCGCTGCCCTTTGGCAACGTGCTGCCTAGTGTGAGCCTGATCTTGCTCAGCCTAGGCTGGATGTCGCGCGACGGTTTGGTTCTGATGCTCGGTATTTTTTTCGGCGTTGTCGCCATGGCTTATGGCGTGGTGCTGTGGCAAGTGGTTGTGTTCGGCCTCACGAATATGTGGAATTTATTGGCTGGGGGGCTGGCCCTGTGAGCGCGCAGCAATGAGGGCATCGGCGTAGGCTTGCCAAGGCGCGTCTTTGTCGAGGTGGGCAAACACACCGTCCTGCTTGGCGTCGGCCATCCACTGATGTTTGTCGGCAATGGCGCTGGCCATGGTGGATTCAAACCCAGCCTCGTTAACGGTAACGCCAGACTCGCGCATTTCTTCAGCGCGGCGCTGCCCGTGTTGGGCCACCCGGCTGAAAAAATAGCGCCCTTGCGCTGTCCAGTCAATGCCAGGGAAGGTTTGCGCCAGTGTCGGTAGCACCTGGTCTTCCACACCATAGCTGCGCGCTGCGGTGTAGCTTTCTATGACCAACGCCTCCAAGCCTTTAACCATGATGGAGCGACACATTTTGATGGCACTTGCCACGCCTAAGGCGTCGCTTACCACCGTGGCTTGACAGCCCCACGCTGCGAGCGTGTCACACAAGGTTTGAGCGTGTGCGCCGCCCAAAAGCATGGGCACTGCAATGCCGTGAGGCGGCACCGAGGTCATGACACCGGCCTCCACGTAATGGGCGCCTGCAGCTTCAATGATGTCTGCACAGGCTTGTTTGGTGCCGGGAGAGGCCGAGTTCAAGTCAAGGTACACGCTGCCGGGACTTATATGCGCTGCGCAGCCTTGTGCAGCCGCCAGCGTGTTGGCTGCCGTGACGGCGCTGATGAGCAGTTGCGCACCTTGGCACAGGTGAGCGGCGCTGCTGGTCACGTTCACGTGCGCTGCTTGTGCATGGCGGTGCATGGCAGGGCTGCTGGGCAGCAATTTGTCCCACGCTGAAACGCGCAGGCCTTGTGCCGCCAGTGCGTGGCCAAATATGGCGCCGACTTCGCCAAAGCCCAGCAAGCCAACGGTTGTTATAGGTGTCATTGAAGGTGTGGTCATGGTGCTGGTTAAACTATAGAGCTGTTTAAAAAATACCCCCTATTGTTACCAATGTCTAAATACGATTTGTACGCCATCGGCAATGCGCTAGTTGATTCTGAGTTTGAAGTGACCGATGACAAGCTCATCGCCATGGGCGTGCTCAAGCGTCACATGACCTTGGTAGACGCCGACCAGCGCCAAGCGCTGCGCGACCAGTTGACTGACTTGACGCCGCGCACAAGCGGTGGCGGCTCGGCTGGCAACACCGTGGTGGCATTGGCCCAATTGGGCGGCAAGGCTTTTTATAGTTGCCGCGTGGGTGACGATGAGTTGGGGCAGTTTTATGCCGCCGACCTCAAAGGCCATGGCGTGACATCTAACTTAGAGAGTGGCTTGATTGCAGGTGCGCCCACTGGCAACTGCACGGTGATGGTGACACCAGACGCTGAGCGCAGCATGTGTACCTATTTGGGCGCAACCGCTGAATTAGACCGTGATGCCTTGGATGCGCAGGCCATTGCCCAGAGCCAGTTGTATTACATGGAGGGCTACTTGGCCGCCTCACCTACAGGCTTACAGGCTGCGTTGGCTGGCAAAGCCGTGGCGAAAGAGTCGGGTGTGGCCTTGGCGCTGACACTCAGTGACATGAGCATGATTAACTTTTGCCGCGATGGCCTAGACGCCATGCTGGATGGCGGCGTGGACTATCTCTTTTGCAACGAAGAAGAGGCCCAGATGTGGTGCGACACCACTGACATTGACGCTATATGTGTGCACCTCAGCACACTTGCCACCACCGTCTGCCTGACCCGTGGCCCCGCAGGTTGCATGTTGCTTGAAGGCTCAAGCGTGACCGAAGTAGCCGGTGTGCCAGTGAAGGCCTTGGACACCAACGGTGCTGGCGACATGTTTGCTGGTGCGTTTTTATACGCAGTGTCTCAAGGACACACCAAGGTGCAAGCCGCCACACTGGCCAACACCTGCGCCTCGTTGGTGGTGGGGCAGTATGGCAACCGCCTTGAGACCTCTAAGCTCAAGGCCGCTGTTGCTGGTCTGTGAGTTTGTAAGCTTGTAAGCTTGGCCGCGTGAAGGCTCAGTACACCTTGGGCAGCTCGTCCCAGCGCGTGGTGTAGCGCGGTGACCGGTTGTCGCACCGTGCGCTCCAGCGCTGTTGGGTGCCGCTGGCGCTTGCGCGAATGGTGTCGCGGCCAAACTCCACATTGATAGCATCCATCACCGCCATGAGTTTGCTGGATTTTTCTCGCTGCACAAGGTTGTCAAACAGCACGGCTTGTCTGGCATGTTGGTCACGCAGCAGCAGCAGCATGACACCCGCTTTCTTGTATTCGTAGCCTGCGCGGTAAATGGCCGCCAGACCTTGAGAGGCTGCACGCGTCAGCGCCAGCGTGTCGCTTGTGGCGTCGGGCAGTGCCACCGTTATGGCGGCGTTGTATTGGACTTGATTCTCCTTAAACTGGTTGGTTCGAATGGAGACATGCACAGCACCTGCTTCGCTGCGTTGTTCGCGCAGCTTGACCGCCGCACGCGCCACGTAAGTGGCCACAGCCTCATGCAACTCTTGCAATGACTCAACGGGTGCGCCAAAACTGCGCGACGACATAATTTGCTGCTTGGGCTGCACCACGTCCTCTAAGGCCAAGCAAGACACGCCGCGCAGCTCATTGCAGGTGCGCTGCATGACCACGCCGAAGTGCGTGCGCATGTGTTGCGGCGAGGCATTGCGCAGGTCCAAGACGCTGTGAATGTGCATGGCGCCGAGGCGTTTGGCCAAGCGAGAGCCGACGCCCCACACCTCGCCCACTTCAATGCCTTGCATCCACTCGAGGCGCTGCGCCTTGGGCAGGGCGTGAAGATCACATACGCCGTCGAATACGGCGTTCTTCTTAGCCAAGTGGTTGGCAAATTTTGCCAAGGTTTTAGTAGGTCCAATGCCGACGCACACGGGCAAGCCCGTCCACTGTTTGATGCGCTGTTTCATGGCGTGGCCCATGGCGACGCCACCACCGTGCAGGTGCGCCACTGTCTCTATGCGCACAAAGGACTCGTCAATGCTGTACACCTCTAAGTCTGGCGAGAACGCTTGCAGTATGCGCACCACACGGCTGCTCAGATCGCCATACAGCGTGTAATTGGAGGAGTAGGCTTGGATGCCGTGCGTGCGCGCCAAGTCTTGCATCTTGAACCACGGTGTACCCATTTTCACGCCAAGTGCCTTGACTTCGTTGCTGCGCGCTACGGCGCAGCCATCGTTGTTGGACAGCACGACCATGGGTACGCCTTCCAGCCTAGGGTTGAAGACGCGCTCACAAGAGACGTAGAAGTTGTTGACATCAACCAGCGCAAATTGCGGTGTTGCCATGTGGGTTAACCCTTGGCGTTGTAGCGCCTGACCATGCCAACGACCACGCCCCACACCACCAGCTCGTTGCCGTCACGAAACACAATTGGGCTATAGGCGGGGTTTTCTGCATGCAGTTCAACCCGAGGTGGGCGTTTGTACAAGCGTTTGAGTGTGTACTCGCCGTCTACAACGGCCACCACAATGTCGCCGTGCTTGGGTGTGCGTGCGCGGTCTACAACGACTTTGTCGTCGGCCTCTATGCTGGCGCCAATCATAGAGTCACCTTTGACGGTGAATAGGAATGTGGCGGGCTTGTTGCGCACGAGGTAGTCGTTGAGGTCTAAGCCGTCCTCCATGTAATCGGTTGCAGGCGAGGGAAAGCCTGCACTGATGCGGTGTGTCAGGAGTCGCATGTCGAGCGCAGTGGGCTCTAGTGCAACGTCTAGTGGGGTTTGCTCCAGGGTATGGATCGGTCTGAGTAGCGTGATGGGGGGCATAAATATACTGTGTTTTTAAACAGTATACGCCTCACAAGCTTGACGGCCCAGTACCCACATACAGCCATGGATTAAGCGGGCTGACGGGCATTGGTTGCTTGTTGTTTTATAGCCGCGATATATATTATTTTTAAAACTAATTAATGATCATCATCAGGTTTTTGGTATTACCCACTCATTCATATAGTCATTAATTACCAATCACTGAAAAGGGCCGAGACTGGTAAGGGACTTCAAATGCAATGTAAATGTATGTTTGTTTATACAATCACGCCTTGTCGTGGCTGAGATCAAGCATTGCGCTGGCCAGCGTTTATTCCAACTCCTCAGCCATGTTTAAGATATCAGCGTCCGATAATTTGCCTACCAATTCAGGGTGCGAAGTCTGCACATGTTGGCCAACCGACTCAATCAACGCTTCGTCGCTGTCTGCCGTTATACGTTGGCCGCATTCGCAATTTAAAACTTTCATTTCTCAATCTCCTAAAAAAGAACCATGCAATTCCAGTATGCACGAACACTACAACCCGTAGAGTGGCCACACATTGTCGAATAGTCTGGAAACCCGTGTGCACTTGTGTGGCCGTTTTACGCTGCGTATCAACGGGAACCGCATGGAGTCCGAGGTTTACGGGCCTCAGGGGCGTTTGTTGCTTGCTTTCCTGGTGCTCAACCGGCATGTCGAGTCGCCACGCTCACGCTTGGTGGAGCTGTTGTGGGGTGATGTGCTGCCAGTCGACCCTGATGCGGCGCTGGCCTCGTTGATTGCGAAGTTGCGGAAAACGTTGGGCAAGGACGCCTTACAAGGACGCAGTGAGTTGCGCCTGGTGCTGCCCAGAGAGGCATGGATTGACGTAGAGGTCGCCAAAGAGGCCGTGCACCGAGCCGAGGCTGCTGCCCAGTCCAAAGACTGGGCGATGAGTTGGCCACCCTCGCAGGTGGTTTCTCATATTTTTCACAGGACGTTTTTGCCCGGCTTAACTGGCACATGGGTCGACGCGCAACGCAGCGCGTTTGATGCCATTGGTTGTGATGCCGACGAGGTCATGGCTGAAGCAGGCCTGCACCTTGATGGTCATGAGCTCATGACCGCGCAGCGGGCTGCCATGCGGATACTGGCACGTCAGCCTTATAACGAGCGTGCAGCCGGCTTAATGATGCAAATTCTGAGCAAGCGAGGCAACCGCGCAGAAGCATTGGACATCTACGAGCGCACCCGCACGCTCATTAGGGATGAGTTGGGGGTATCGCCCTCGGATTGGCTGCAGTCTATACACAGCGGCTTGCTACGCGGCCACTAAAGCGGGCCATCTTGGTTGTAGTGGTCGGCTTACTGTGCTGGCTCTGTGTGCTGATCGGGTGAGCGCTTCAGGTAGTACACGGCTGCAAACGCAATGAACAACATGCCTTGCAGCACGTTCATATTGTCTAGCGTCAGCATGTCCGCGCGCGCGCTGACGAAAAGTTGCCCGATGCCATAGGCCAACCAACCACATGCAAACGTCAGCATGAATGTGGCGCAATGATCCGGTGTGACCAGTTTTCGCAGCAGGTTGAACACGTTAGCGGTAACCAGCAAACCCACACCAACGATGGTCAAATTGCCGTTGGCCAGCTCGTTGATATCGCCCGCAGACGCACCCATTAGCATGGCATAGCTTTGTGGCGCGGCTATGAACCAAAGTCCGTACACGACAGATGCCAGCACTTGGAAAGCCATCAGTTTCTTTTGTAGCACCATGCGTTAACTCCTTGAATGGTGATCTCCAACCCAAACGTTCACACACCCAAAGGGCTTTACTGTGAAGCAAATACGTTGCCGCGCACATCGCTGACCATGCGCACGGGCAGCGCTGCGGCAGCGTCCCCTCGAATTGCGTTTTGCCGCTCAGTCGCTGCGACTGCAGTTGCTTCATCGGGGTAAATGGTGACGACATGGAAGGACGTGTCTGTGATGGCGATGAAGTACACATTCAAGGCACCTAACGCGATAACGCCTGGGGCAAATCGGTCGCGAGCCATGGCTCGCATGGGATCGCCCTCAGTTGATTGAATTGAGACTGTCGATGTCCAGTTAGAAATAACGGCGTAGGTCATGGGGAATCCTTTTTAAATGTCGCTGTCTGTATGCAGGTGCAGCAAAAATGCGTGCTTCCTAAATTTCATTCTCAATATTAAAATGGTCAAAACATTGGCACGTACCGCGCCAGTCCGGCGCAGATGAGCATGCCAAGGTTTTAGACATATTGTGGACATGTGCATGCCTACAGTCATTGAAGGGGCGTCTCATCCACACCTCCCAGCCAGTTGAGAGTCCATCCTTCATCACCAGCGGAGCACCATCATGAAAATTTTCTTTCTAGGCACATACAGCAAAGAAGGCGTTAGTGGCTTGCTGCAAAGCAGCTACGCGGCGAGACTAAAGGCGACCAGTTCGCTGTTTGAAAAAGTGGGCGGGCAGGTGGTGTCGTTGCATTATTTGCAAGGGCAGTACGACGTGTTGGCCGAATTGGAAGTGGACTGCGTCGAGACAGCCGCTGGTATTCGGTCTATCTTTCTGTTGTCTGGCAGCTGGGACGATGTCTTATTCATGCCATCTTTTGACATCGACAAAGCGATCCAAGCGGCTCGCATCGCAGGCGCTTACGCGGCACCCGGCAAAGAGTAACGCCACGGCCCAGCTGTCAAGCAGCAGGGCCAGTGCAAGCTGCGCACTCGCAGTTGTCGTCAGCAGTGCAAAATAGCGGTATGAAACCACCAAAAAGACTGCAAACACTGATTGAAGAGGGCTTGATCGACGCTGTTGTGCGCCAACTGATGAGCGGCAAAGAGGCCATGGTCTATGTGGTGCGCTGTGGCGATGAGACCCGTTGCGCCAAGGTCTATAAAGAGGCCACTGAGCGCAGTTTCCGCCAAGCGGTGGACTACACCGAAAACCGCAAGGTTAAAAACTCTCGTCAGGCACGCGCCATGGCCAAAGGCTCGCGCTTTGGCCGCCAGGCGCAAGAGGCGGCTTGGCAAAGTGCCGAGGTAGATGCGCTATACCGCTTGGCAGGTGCTGGTGTACGGGTGCCAGAACCGTTCAATTTCTTTGATGGTGTGTTGCTGATGGAGTTGGTCGCCGATGCCAATGGCGATGCGGCCCCTAGACTGAACGATGTGGTCTTTACGCCAGAGGACGCCTTGGTGCATCACGCGATGTTGTGCATGCAAGTGGTGCGCATGCTGTGCGCTGGTGTTGTGCATGGTGACCTGTCCGAGTTCAATATTTTGCTGGCCGAGGATGGCCCTGTGATCATTGACTTGCCCCAAGCAGTGGACGCCGCCGGCAACAACCACGCCAAGCGTATGTTGCTGCGCGATGTGGCCAATTTGCGCAACTTCTTTGGCAGTTTTGCCCCAGAGTTGCTCACCACCGATTACGGCCACGAAATATGGGACTTGTACCAAGGCGGCATGCTGCGCGTTGACTCAGTGCTGACCGGTCAGTATGTGCATGCCGGCGGTGCGGTCGATGTAGACGGTGTGATGCGCGAAATTGACGACGCCCGCGATGAGGAGGCTGCCCGCCTGCAGCGCATGGCGACGCCGACTTAGCGCCTCACGCTACTCACGCTACTCACGCTACTCACGCTACTCACGCTATACACCCAGGGCTGCGGTGTACAGGAACAAGGTGCAGCCAAAGCCAATCAGCCAGGTCAGTGTGCGCAGATATGGAATGCCAAAAGCGTAGGTTACCGCGTAGGCGAGACGGGCTATTAAAAACACCAGTACGGCACTGGCGGTGTGTGCACTGGTGGTTTGCGTCAGTGTGACCGCAAAGACGGCGGGCGCCACCATGGCCAGGGCCACGACGGCGTTGTTGACAGAGCGCTCTAGCCGGCCTGCAACGCCAGTCAGTAGCAACTCCTCTCTGTTACCAGCCAAGGTGGGTAGGCCAACTTGCAGCAAGGCGGCCAGCACTTGTGCCAAGACGGTCGCAAGGACCAAGACGCCGTACAACGACAGGTAAAGAATTTCATTGCCCATACAAACTCCTTGTGTAAAAAAACGGGTGCAGTCGCTCATGTTGTAACCGGTCCCTGCATGCGGGAGTGTAGGCGTCAACATGTTCAGAAGGCGGGCGCAATATGCCTAAAACATGGGCAACAACGCAGCGACTAAGGATTGAGCTGATTGAGGCTTATGCCCGCAGGTTTATCGAATGTGCCAAGACTTTGCCCATGTGCATCGGCTGTAAGAAATAGTTACAAACTGTAAGTAGCCGAAGTGAAACTGCTGGTGCACATAACTGCGGGTACTGAACATTCAACCAAGGCCATGAGCTCGGGATGCTCTTGGCTGGAGATGCCGTGCATGGCGTGCGACAAGGCATTGACTTACCAATTCTTAAGTGCAGCAGTCAGAAGCGGTGGTGTGTGTTCACTGTACGATGCATGTTCCGTATCCCCGTTCACCATTACAAAACCCCTATGACTACACCACACGTGACAACCCGAGCTGAACTCGAGGTCGAAGTAAGCCAAGCAATTGACGCTTATCTGCAGTGTTTCTTGGCCAATGATATGGACGGTATCAATGCCACAATTGCGTATCCTCTCTCGCTCATCAGTGACGGCCATACCAGTTTGTGCAGCGAGTTTCCGATGTCGCCCAAACACATGATGGAAGAGACTGGCTGGCACACGACGGTCAACATCACGTCGACGGTAGCGGGTGTCAATGGCAATAAAGCGCACGTCACCAGCTCAGGCACCAGGGTTAGGCAAGATGGCAGTGTTATAGAGAACTACGATGTTTTTTACGCGTTAACCAAAACGTCTGGCAGTTGGAAAATATTCGCAGTGAGCCAAGTTGTTTATCCTGTGAACGCGGACCAAAGCTAGTGCATTGGGCGGCACATGTCCTCGTTGCCTTGCCGTCAAACTTGGCGGTATGTACTAACGCAAGCGTTTTTTACAGCGGGTGGCTTGGTTGCGTTTGAGTTGGGTCAAACAACATCTAAAAATCGGACTGTTGCCATTCAATATCTTCAGGCATATATGCATGGCTGTTCTTGTTGGCGCTGTATGTGTCAATGCCTAGCCTACAACGCTGCCATTGTCGTATTGGCCACATGAATGACGCCTGTTGAGATCAGGGCTAGCCCCAAGCGTAACGGTCTGGCCAACTGTTAAAATTACTTATAAATTCCCACAGATTCATTACAAGCTGTATGGCTGGGCGCTAACAACTGCAGCGCAACAGCCAAGCAGACACAATCCGCCAGATACGCCAATGCACAACGAACAACATAACAGAGCTGTCGATGATCGGAGTCTAGCAATACCAATCCAGACTCGTGTGTGCATGGGGGTAGACCATGCAAGTCAGTAGCGCGTACGCAAGTGGTTTGAAAGAACAAATCGATATCGTCTACCTGTGGGTAGACGGTTCAGACCCCGTGTGGCAAGCCAAGCGGCACGTCGCTTATAAGGCTTGGATTCAGGACAACCCGAATGAATTAGCCGTATTTGGTAATGTGGCGGGTCGTTACCGCGACAACGGTGAGTTGTTGTTTAATTTACGGGCACTTGAAAAATTTTTCCCAGACCATGGCCATATTTACCTTGTCACCGACGGACAAGTTCCAAAGTGGCTGCAGCCATCAGACCGCATCACCTTGGTTGACCATGCAAGTCTCATGGCGCCAACTGCAGGTGCCGTATTCGACTCAGGCAACATTGAATCGTACTTGCACCTCATACCGGGTTTGTCAGAGCGTTTTCTGTATTTGAATGACGACGTTTTTTTTGGTGAAACTGTCGATATTGACTGGTGGTTTGGCGACCGGTTAAAGGTATTTACCGAGCACATGACCGTGCCCAATTTCTCACATTTTCAGCCCAACGAAACAGCCTTGGTGAACGCCTCTATTTTGTCAAAAAATTGGTTGTCACAACGCTACCCAAACTACCGGCATGACGCGCGCGTCTATTCACATGCACCACGCCCGATGATTAAAAGTGCGATGTTCGAGCTGGAAGTGATCGCTTCAGAGTTGTTTGAGCGTGTGCGCTCCACGGCATTCAGGTCATGGCAGTGCCCAGCCATCGTTCCAGATTTGGTGCCTCGTTGGATGGTGCTCCAAGGCTATGCAGAGCAAATTATTTTGAACCCTATGCATATCAGCACGGGTGAGCCTGGCGCACACAAGCAATTTGATAAGTTGCTGGGTGAGTTTGGCGAGTTGCCGTTCTTTTGCCTGAATGACACCTGCGACGAGGCCCAGTTAGACGATCCTCGCTTGCAGCGTGTCTCGCGAACGCTGTCTTCATTGCTGCCAGAGCCATCGTCTTTCGAGCTGATGGACGTCACCAACGAGTTGGCCTAACGGCAAGGATTCCAGACGGCCACCTCGTGGGTGTCGTGGCTATTGCGCAAGTTCTAGACTGGCGACAGACGCCACAGTGAGGTCACCTCTTTGCTGCGCGCAACAAACAAAGGGTCGCTGGGGTCTGCGGATTTTGGGTGGGTGGGGTGCGAGTCATGCCTGTCAAGCACTCGCAGTCCAGATTCAGCAACCCAAGCCATCAATTCCTCGCGACTGCGCAAGCCCAAATGCTCGGCCAGGTCAGACAAGACCAACCAGCCTTCACCGCCCGGTGTCAAGTGTGATGACAAACCACTCAAGAACGCACGCAACATGGCACTGTCCGGGTCGTACACCGCACGCTCTATGGTTGCGTTTGCAGGTGTTGGCAGCCAAGGTGGGTTACACACAATGAGCGCTGCGCGACCAGGTGGAAACAAGTTGGCGGTCACAACATCGATTTGTTGACCAAAGCCCAAACGCGTGAGGTTGTCTTGGGCGCACTTGATAGCCCGTGGCTCTATGTCTGTGGCTACAATTTTTTGTACACCGCGTTTGGCCAAGACGGCGGCGATGACACCAGTGCCTGTGCCAATATCAAAGGCCAAGGTGGTTGCTTCTGGGCTGAGCGCAGCGGCGGCAATGAGTGCAATGTACTCTCCCCGCAGCGGAGAGTACACGCCGTAGTGCGGGTGAATGCTGGCGCCTAGAAATGGAATGCTCACACCCTTTTTTTGCCATTCGTGAGCGCCAATCATGCCTTGTAAGTCTTTGATGGACGCAACCGATAAGTTGCCATCTGGCGCTCCCCACGCTTGCGTGATGGCAACTCTGGCATCTGGTGCGCGGCGCAGCTTCAAGCTGTGATCGGCCTCAAATTGAAGCAACACACGCCCCAGCATCACGGCGCGTCGCTCCTGTGTTGCTCGGTGCTGTGAAAACGCGGCGCGCGTCAATGCAACCGTGTTGTTCTGATCGTGCGGGATGTTGCCTGTTTTTGGCGTCCGCCCCCTGGGTTTTCTGTCTAAGCGCCGTGCCAGCGCTAGCACCAACTGACGGGCATTGTGAAAGTCGCCGCGCCACAGCAGCCCAGTGCCGCTTTTGATCAGCTTATAAGCTTTGTCGGCACTGAGCGTATCGTCAGCTACCACTATGTTGGTGGGCATGGCTTGCGTGGGCGAGCGCCACACAGCCTCATAACTCTGGCCAGACTCTTCCCACTTGATCAACGGTGAATGTATTTGCATACAAGCATCATCGTCTATAAAGACGGTGTTTTAGAAAGCGTCTTGAAACATAGTGGGTTGTTTCTAGCCGTCCATCACGGCAGCCGTTGGTGGCCTGATTTATCCGCGATCTTGCTTGGTTAGCAAGGGGTCATTCCATATGTTTCTGTTGTGAATCATGTGTTGCTCGGTACAACGCTGCCGATTGTCGTTCAGTGCGGCCTTGTAAACGGCACTTGGGTACGTGGCGTGGCCACGCAGATGCGACAAATGATCAGGGGAATTTGTTTGGCAAAAGTGTGTCAGCCAAACAATAGAGCTGTTGGACAGTTTTGTTGGCAGCCAGGCGAACCGTATACGGGTCATTGAACGCACGATGCGACAGCGTATTGATGGCTAAGACAGTTGAAAAAAACCACTTCAGCGCAACACAAATGCAAAGGGTTGCACTTGGATTGTGTGGTTTTAATCAAGATACTCAATAGACGTTGCTTTATTTAAGCGACGCCGTGTATGCCGCTAGATTTGAAATGTCAGCATCACTCAGGCCGCCTGCCATACCCCACATCAGCGCACTTTGTGCACCAATTTTTTCTTTGTTGCGGTATTTTTTCAGTTTCATTTCAATGGCAGCTGTGGTTTGTCCAGCCAGCGCTGGGCCCATACCGCCTTGTCCTTTGGCACCATGGCAACCCATACAGGTCGCGTATTTGGCTTTTCCGGCGTTTACGTCGGCAGCTATGGCTGGTGTCATGAGGAGAACGGACAATGCCAATGCGGTTAATGTTTTCACGTTGGTTTCTTTCTTTAAAAATTCTTGCTGGCAAGAACAATCTTGCAAATATGCTCTAAACGCTCAATGTGCTCGTAGGCACGCCATGGACTGGTGTCAATTGCTACGACGCCGTGCCCTTTTATGCCGACAATATCGTAACCGATATGCCCGTCAGCCTTTAACGCCAAGTTGTTGAAACACTCATCGGCAAGCTGTTGGCTGGTTGGGGCTACATCGCCCACATTGGGTGCCACCTTGGTGTATCGGTTGAGTTCTGGGAACGAATCACTGATGGTCGACAGATCTATGCCCGCGTGCATGGCGGCAATGCAGTAGGTAGGGTGCACATGCACCACGACACGAACATCATTGTGGTGTTGCCCCATGTTTTGTTGCAAACCAAAATGCAGTGGTATTTCACCCGACGGTGTCAGCTTGCTACTGATGTCGGTGTAAGCCATTTCTTCCCATTCGCCAACTTGGTTGGAATCAGTGGGCTTGATCTTTATTTTCTTAAATTGATCGGGTTGCAGCGTTTGTTTGCGTATGCCGCTTGGCGTGATGTAAAAGTGGTCTCTGTCGTGATGACGAATACTGACATTGCCATCCCGGCTCGTAATCCAGTTTCTTTTATATGCATCGAGCATGACGTCACAGATGGTTTCTAACACGTTCAACCTTTAATTTTATCGGACCACATACAGGGCCATACACACAATTCAAACCAAGAGGACTTGCTATTCCAAGCTTGTTAAGCATATAAGCACAGGCCAATTTATGCGTTGCCTCTGGGTCTATGACCAACAACGTCATATGGTTATCCCTAGGTTTAACAGCGATTGCGCTTGTAATAACCATGTTGCGTCTACTTGGACGCGTCAGTTGGATTGAACAGTTTGCAAACAACCCCTGTCACCGCATCAGATATTCGCCAACGTATATGGCTGGAGTTGCAGCGTGCCCCCCACGACCGCCACCACGAGTGGCGCACACCGCTGCTGAGCTCGGTCGATCAACAGGCTCAGCCGCAAGCACGCATGGTGGTGTTGCGGGGCGTGGATACGCTGGCGCGTACATTTCACCTTTATACGGACAGTCGCAGCCCCAAAGTGGCCGAGTTGGACGACAACCCGAGCGCTGCGCTGACATTTTGGAGTAAACGGTTGAGCTGGCAGCTCAGAGTAAGTGCCGTTGCCACTGTGCAGCGCAGCGGGCCTGAAGTCGATGCAGCCTGGGCCAAGGTGCGCCAGTCCAGGGCGGCAGGTGACTATGTGTCGCTGCTCGCGCCTGGTGACGTGCTGGGCGATACAGCCACCACAGATGAGGTGTTGGTTGACCCACAGTCCCCACAGCAGCACAACCTCGCCATCATTACCCTGCAGGTTGTTGTCATGGACTGGCTAGAGCTGGCACCAAGCGGACATAGGCGGGCCACACTACAAGCTGATGCTTGGCAATGGCTGGTGCCTTAAAGACGTGACGTCAACAGCGTGTTAACTGTGAAACTACTTTGCCACCAGAGACCATCAATATGACTGCACAAGCCGCCACAGACAACAGCACGCCATGCAATGAACTCACCGTCTTGTTTGATGGCGCGTGTCCACTGTGCCGCCGAGAAATTGGGGTGTATCAGTCACTCATACCGCTGCAACCTGTGCAATGGTTAGATGTGAGCAAGGGAGGCGAAGACATCAGCGCCGAAGAGCAAGCTCTTTATATGGCTAGATTTCATGTGCGCCAAAAAGATGGGCAGTTGTTAAGTGGTGCTGCCGCATTTGTAGCCTTGTGGCTTGCCATGCCCGGCTGGCGATGGCTAGGGCGTTTCGCCCGCTTACCCGGTGTGACCCCAGTGCTTGAGGTCATGTACCGGGGTTTTTTGCATCTGCGCCCGCATTTGCAACGTTTGCTGCGCAACACAAGCGCCAAGTCCACGTCATAAAACGCAGTGGCTTGCAGGCGCTGTTGTTAGCCGCGTATGGCCATCAGTTCAACATCGAACTTCAACGTGGCATTGGGTGGAATCACGCCACCGGCACCACGAGCGCCATAGCCCAGTTCTGGCGGGATGATCAGGGTGCGCGCGCCGCCCACTTGCATACCGGCCACGCCTTCGTCCCAGCCTTTGATAACCATGCCTGCGCCTAGTGAAAACTCTAGTGGGTCGCCACGGTCTTTGCTGGAGTCAAATTTGGCGCCTTGTTCGCCGTCAACGAGCAGCCAGCCCGTGTAATGCACGGCAACACCTTGACCCACGCCAGCCACTGGGCCTTCTCCTACCGTGGTGTCGTCGTATTGCAAGCCAGATGGTGTTGTATTCATGGGTGATCTTTCAGTTTAAAAAAGTAATGGGGTATATCGCCGGTGCTGGCCATCAGCCAGACATCTTGACCTCTATTATGTCGGTGCTTCACATGTGCTGCGTTTGCCGTTGTGCGGATCGCGCACCAGTCTTGCTGAAATGCCATTGGAAACAAACTTACAATAGATAAAAATTATTTGTTTATCGACATCAAAATACCCCAACCATTTACTAAAGAAAATTAGCACATGGTCGCTAAAGTCGCAACCCTGATCGTCACTGCGCCCAATTGGGCCCAGCGTAAAAGTTTTATCGCGTCCGATCTGAGTCGGTTGTGCGAGGAAGCCGGCATTGGCCTCATCGACGCACCCGTTATGCGCATAGAGATGACCAATGACGCTGAACAGCGTGCGGTCTTGCGTGAGATTGCAGAGTGGGATGCAATTAAAGACAAAGCGGCGCTGACTGTGGTCGCATCTGGTTCTGACGCGCCAGATGCGTTAGAGTTTTTTGATGCCTTGTGCGTGGCCTTAAAGCTGCGGGTCAACCGCTTGAAGTTTGCAGCACTTGACTCACATGCGGCGGCTTCGCTTTCAGAGGTTTGTCATATCAAAGGCATAGACAGCTTTCATACCAAAAGCGTGGTGATACCCAACGTGCCCGGCAGTTTAGACGACCTCATCAACAAGTTGATGCGCAAAGAAGAGCAAGTTGAGCGCTTCTTGGTATTGGAGCCTTTTGGCTCCGGCGGCATGCTGTCTAAAAAATTAATTGCAAATGGCCTGCGTGTTATTCGTGCAGGTTTGTACACGTATCGGCCTGTGCCAATGACCGTTCGTTTCAGCACATTGAAGGCCCCCGTGTGGGTGCTTGTGAACGACGTGGATATGGTTCGCCGTGTTATGCAGGAGTTGAGGCGTAACGCAGTGAGTCTTGCAAGAGTGCGTTGGATAGGCACACATCCAATCGTGGGAACCTTGATCAAGCAGCTGTTACCCGATGCTGTGTGGGTGCAAGTGTCAGAGTACAAGGCCAGTGTCATTGTGGACACAATTGCACGAGAGGCGTAAGCCATAAAAAGGTTTATAAATGGTCGGCCTTCGAGGTCTACAGGAGTTAAGTTGTGGGATTTTTTAGTTTTTTTAACAAGAAAATTGGCCCCAAAGCGCAAGCTCGAAAGGCCTATGAAAATGCAGTCCGCCTGACAGGATCTTCGAAAGCGGTGAGGGCGGTCAAGGTGCGCGTGGCCATGCGGTGTACCGACGTGTTGGATCAAATATTTGATGAAGGTATGCGCAAAACCATAGGCTTTGACGAAGCAGTCATGATTGCCGTGGCTGGCGGAGAAGCAACACCAGCGCCTTTCAAAGCCACCATGGATACATGCTACAAAACCATAGAAACCGCAGAAGGGCGGGCCGTTGGCTATGTGCCATTCAAATACGCGCAGCGCATGTACGAACTGGGTTGGGGTTACCAACAAAAAACTGTTCCGCCTGACGACGCCTTTGAACTGGCGCAGTTAATAGCCGAGGAAATGGCGACAGAATTGCGCCTGTCCGTCTACGCGGTCCAGCCCATAGAGCCGCTGAGTTGGTTGCGTGATTAATGCTTATGGATCGCAGCGCCGTAGATTCCAAGCGCCACATCGCGGCACCCTCACTGTTGTGCCAGATCACGTGCTGTTTGTTGTAACAGCAACGCACTCAGCCTACTTTGGGGTAGATTGACCATCAGGTCTAGCCTGCGTCGCACAGCGTGCAGCGTTTGTCTAAACGCTTCACGTTGGGTGTCCTGTGAGCCTGCAACTGCAGACGGGTCTGGATAGCCCCAGTGCGCTGTTGCTGGTTGGCCTGGCCAATGGGGGCAGACCTCGCCAGCGGCGTTGTCGCACACCGTAATCACCAAGTCCATGACCGGCGCATCCACTTGCGCGAATACGTCCCAGCTTTTGCTGCTTAGGCCTTCAGTGGCTATGCCTGCACGGGTCAGCGTTTGCAAGGCCATGGGGTGCGGGTGTTGGTTGGCGCTCGGGTTGCTTCCTGCAGAAAAAGCCTTGAAACGCCCTGTGCCCATGTCGTTCAAACAGGCCTCTGCCAAGATGCTGCGTGCAGCGTTGTGGGTGCACAAAAAGAGCACGTTGATGACTTGGTGGTCGCTCACAGTGAGGCCTTTTATGGTGGATGGAGATATCTCACATGTACCGCCAGCGCAGCAGGCTTCAACCAAGTAAGTGATGAGACCACTCATTGCGGAGAAGTTGCTTCGGTAAATTAGATTGCGGCCTTTGGGCTCACTATTCACCAACCCAGCATGGGCGAGCTCTTTCAGGTGAAACGACAAGGTGTTGGAGGCCACACCGAGTTGCGCGGCTATGGCAGATGGGGTCATGCCGTCATTTCCTGCCACCACGAGCGCACGAAAAACGCGCAGCCTGTGGGTCTGGGCCAAGGCGCTCATTGCTGTTACAACCTGAGATTCAATCATTCTTCTATAATACAATAAACGTTGAACTAATTCAGCGATTCGACTTTACATATGCCAACAAACCATGCACGATCTGCCCCAACTTGCTGACGATAGCTTTGAACTTCCGTCGCTGAACCAGCTCACAGCCAAGCCAGCATCGCAGCACGCCCCCCGTATCTTGCTGCTATACGGTTCGCTGCGCGAGCGTTCATACAGCAAGTTGTTGACTCTGGAAGCGGCACGTTTGCTGGAGTTCATGGGAGCCCAGGTGCAGGTGTACGACCCTACAGGCCTGCCTCAGCCAGACGCCGTTCCTGACTCCCACGTCAAGGTGCAAGAGCTTCGAGAACTCGCCATGTGGGCCGAGGGCATGGTGTGGACCACGCCGGAACGCCATGGCGCCATGACCGGGATAATGAAAAGCCAGATCGACTGGATACCCCTGTCCATGGGCGCTGTGCGCCCGACGCAGGGCAAAACTTTGGCTTTGATGCAGGTCAGTGGTGGTTCCCAGTCTTTTAATGCAGTGAACCAAATGCGTATCTTGGGTCGTTGGATGCGCATGGTCACGGTTCCCAATCAGAGTTCTGTTGCCAAAGCGTTTATGGAGTTTGATGATGCAGGGCGCATGAAGCCGTCCTCTTATTTCGACCGCGTTGTGGATGTGATGGAAGAACTGGTCAAGTTCACGCTGCTCACGCGTGATGCCTCGTCTTATTTGGTTGACCGATACAGCGAGCGCAAAGAAAGCGCTGGCGAGTTGTCGAAGCGTGTCAACCAGCGCGCAATTTGAATCACACCCGTCAAAACCGCTACGTTCGGTAGGCTACAAGGCGGGCGGCTTGGTGCGGTCTAGCAGGTCCTCAACCACCTGCTGCACACGCAATGCGGTTTCAAAGTTGGGCAGGCTGTGCGCTTGGCCTTGCATCATGCATGCCAACTGGTCCAGTTGTCCCTGATAAGTGGCTGTTCGTGGGTCTGCATCCTGTACCAAGCTGATGCCAGCTGGATGCTGGCTGTCCAAGCGCACGAGCTTGTACCAATCCTCTAGACGCCACTCTGTGTGCTTCCCCAACAGGCTGGCACGCACCATGTCTTGGCTGTCACCACCAGTCGTCGCCACAAGGGTTACCGGTATGTGTCCCGCACGCATGAACGCGCTGAGCTGGGTTTCAGCTGCATCGAGGTTTGGCCGCATGCCTTGCACCGCATCAACATGCACTGAACCAAACAGCCTGAACAACAGGTAGATGAAGTGCGATGTCACCTCGCGCGTAAAACCGCCTTGTGCAGCACCATTGAGCCACAGCGCATGCGCTTGGAAGGGGCGCGGCCATTGGTGAAAATGCAGGCGAATGTGTATGTGCTGGACTGTATCCGCGCTGTGTGCGATGTCGAGCTGTAAGCGGTGTACGGCAGGCGCGGATGCAAAGACAAAATTAACAGCGTGGCCTAGGCCGCTGTGTTGCATGTCTTGCGCAAGTGTGGTGCTGTCTTGCACATCAATGCCCAGAGGTTTTTCACACAACACCACTTTTCTATAGCTGATGGCCAAGCGCACCAACTCAGCGTGCTGAAGTGGTGGCGCGGCCACGTAGACGACATCGCAATCAGAGGCCGCAACGGCCTGTTCGGCGCTGGCATAGCAGTGTACGTTGGGGTATTCAGACTGTGTAAGCGCCACGGCTTCAGCTGAGACATCAAAGCCTGCAACCACAGTAAAGTCGTCGCGTACAGCCGCCTGAGCCAGCATGCGTTGACCCACAGCACCCAAGCCTAGGACGGTCATTTTAAAAGGAAGAGCCAACATTTAGACATCCGTTTTATGTGCACAAGGCGCTATCGTTAGCCGTTTTGACCAACCAGTCAGTCACGCGTGTTACGGGCGGACATTGCGTTTGTTTGGAGAAGCGGCTGACGCACGGCACAGCTGCACACACCCGCTAAGCAGCGTAGCCTAGGCTGCTGTGTGGTATCTGTTGTGCCAGTGTTGGTCTCACCGACAGATCAATGTGATGCCGTTTGAAATTAAAAGGTGTTTTAACAACAACATAGGCGCCAGCACCATTGAACATGGTCAAACAGAATGGGGTACACAAGCGGGTGCCGTTGTTGTGGTGGTGTTTCTCAGCCAGACATACAGTTTTGGTCAAGTAATACCGCCACGTGCAGAACTTTTGCATCGCAATTGTCGTGAATTTGGTGCCGGCAACTGGTCCCGTCGGCAACGATAACTGCATCAGGGTTGTTTCGAATAGTTGGCAGCAACGTCAGCTCTGCCATTTGCCTAGAAATAACCGCATGTTCTACCTCGTAGCCAAAACTGCCGGCCATGCCGCAACAGCTGCTTTCAATAAGCTCGACCTTGGCGTCTGGAATCAATCGCAGCACAGCAGCGACACTGTGATCGGCGCCCAAGGCTTTTTGATGGCAGTGCGCATGGACCATTAGTGTGCGTTTGTCAGGGCGAAGTTGTTGACGCAGTTGGTCCAATTCACCAGCGTTTGCTTCGCGCAGCAAGAACTCCTCCAGCATGAGCGCGTGTTTGGAAACAACGACTGCATCGTCGCCTAAGTCCATCGTCAGCGCCTCGTCACGCAGTGTCAGCAAACATGAGGGCTCAAGTCCAACAATGGCAATGCCGGCTTTTGCAAAGGGTGCAACGTGTGCAATCAGCTCGCTCATTTTTGCGCGGGCTTGGTCTACCAAGCCGCTGGCCAAGAAAGTGCGACCACAACACAAGTGGGCTTTGCCCCCATCATCGCGGCTGGCCACATGCACGCTGTATCCGCCTCGTTGAAGCACCCGAACTGCGGCATGTGCAACCTCGGACTCTAGGTACCCATTGAATGTGTCCACAAACAATACAACAGGCTTTTTAGCCAGCAACACGGTATCGCGGTCAACAGTGGGCGGGAGCTGGTTGAAAAAGTGTTTGCGATGCCAGCGGGGCAGGGTGCGTGAAGCAGATAAACCTAGGACCACCTCAGTGAGCTTGGCCAAGCCCGGTACTGTGTCGCGCAGGTTGAGTAGAGGGGCCATTGCGCTTGCCAGGTGCGCATAGTCGGGCATGTAGCTGATGAGGCGCTGGCGAAGCGTCAGCCCATGGTCTTGTTGGTGACGGTGGAGCACCTCTATTTTCATACGCGCCATGTCCACGCCAGTTGGGCACTCACGCTTACAGCCTTTGCAACCTACGCATAAATCCAAAGACTCTTTGACCGCGGGGTGTGCCAAGCCTGTGGCGCCATTGCGAGCTGCTGGTAATTGGCCTGTCAATGCCAAACGCAGCGTGTTGGCACGACCGCGTGTGACATGTCGCTCATCACGTGTCACGCGGTAGCTGGGGCACATGGTGCCCGCATCAAATTTCCGGCAGCTGCCATTGTTGTTACACATCTCCACAGCTTTTGCTAAACCCTGTGCAGGGTCACCGCCAGTGCCAGGGGCCGATATAACCTCTGTTACCGGGTCATTTTGGACGTCCCAACCGCGCCAGTCCAAAGCCGGTTGTAAGGGAATGACTTTGTAGCTTGGCGAGTAACGCATCAGTGATTGTGTGTCCATAGGGGGTGGGTCAACAATCCGTTGTGGTGACAGCAGACCCTCTGGGTCTAGGCGTTGCTTGATCGCGCACAAGGCGTCGTGTATGCGCGGGCCAAACTGCCACTTAATCCATTCGCCTCTACACAATCCGTCACCGTGTTCGCCGCTGTAAGCGCCCTTGTATTTCCGCACCAAGACGCTGGTTTCTTCAGCAATATCACGCATTTTTTGCGCGCCATCTTGACGCATATCTAAGATGGGGCGCACATGCAAGGTGCCCACTGATGCGTGTGCGTACCACGTTCCGCGCGAACCATGACGCTCAAACACTTCAGTTAAGGCCGCGGTGTATTCGGCCAAGTGCTCTAATGGAACCGCACAATCTTCAATAAAACTCACGGGTTTTCCGTCACCGCGCAAACTCATCATGATGTTCAAACCGGCTTTGCGTACTTCCCACAGCTGGCGCTGCGGTTGAGGTTCACTCATACACACCACAGAGCCGGGCAAACCGAGCTCGCCCATGAGGTCTTGTAATCGCTGTAGTTGGCTTTTAAGTGCGCCTAAATCAGTCCCTGCAAACTCCACCAACAAAATGGCTGCAGGATCGCCTAGCAAAGCAGTACGCATCGTGGATTCAAATGCTGGGTTTTTGAGCGCCAGTTCAACCATGGTGCGGTCGACCAGTTCTACAGCAGTCAAGTCGTGGTTGTGGTCAAGCTTCACAATGTGCTGGGCCGCATCCATGGCTTGATGAAAAGAAGGGAAATTGACAATTCCAAGTACCTTGTGTGTTGGCAACTCACTTAGATGCAGGTCTAGTGAGCGCGTAATGCCCAACGTTCCTTCACTGCCCACCAACAGGTGGGCCAAATTCACTTGGTTGTCCTGGGTGTACGGCCTTTCGCTTTGGGGGTGGAAGATATCCAAGTTGTAGCCTGCCACGCGGCGCAACACTTTTGGCCAATGCGCCTCAAGATCAGGTTTTAGGTCGTTGACCAAGCCCTGCAACCAAGTGCCAATGCTGCGCGCTTGTGTGCTGGTCTGTTGGTCATTCATCAACCCCCAATAGAGCGACTGGCCATCGGCTAACCACGCCGACATACCAGCCACGTTGTGCACCATATTGCCGTATGCGATAGAGCGGCTACCGCATGAATTGTTCCCTGCCATACCGCCCAACGTTGCTTGCGCAGCAGTTGATACATCAACGGGATACCACAGTTTGTGTTGTTTGAGTTGGGCGTTCAGGTGATCTAGAACCATACCTGGTTGAACAGTAATTTGCCCTTTTTCGAGGTCTAAATGACTGGCGTGGCGCAGGTGTTTGGAAAAATCTACCACCAAGCCAGCACCGACTGTTTGTCCGCATTGACTGGTGCCACCACCGCGGCTCACTATGGGTACTTTGAGGTCGCGACAGACCGCCAGTGCGTGTTCTACATCTGTATCCGAGCGCGGGACAAAAACGCCTACTGGTGTTTCTTGGTAGATAGAGGCATCGGTTGCGTATCTGCCCCTGTCACCCACACCAAACAAGACCTCACCTTGTGTTTCTTGCGTCAGTCGTTTCGCGAGTAGACCTGCCACTTCGTTGTAGGCGTGGGATGTCCGGTTGTACACGGCGTTGGCCGTTGAGGTGTCGTGGTGAGAGGTATCGTTGATTGGGTTGTCGTGGGCCGTGGAGTTCATAGCGTGTGTATTCAGTTGTTGTGCGGTTTGTGTGCGCAGCCGTGGTCTCGCAATGGACGGCGGTTTATATGACTTTGGACTTGGTTTCTGGTTTAGTCCTAGGCTTTTTTTGTTGTGCGGTGGCGTCTGCTTTTGCTTGTAATTGAGCCAATACCACATCGCGTTTGGCATTCAAATGGCTTGTCAATATGGCACTTAGCCGCGGGCCATCGCGCTGTTCCAGCGCGTCGATCATGTCATCGTGTTGGTCTAGCGCCTCACGCCATTTATCTGCATCTTGGTTGGATTTAAAGCGAAGGGCTTGTAGCCGGGCATTGACCTGTTTGTAGGTGGCACTCAACACAGGGTTGCGTGCTGCCTCATTGATAGCTGCGTGAATGTGTGCATTCAACCGGTAGTAGTTGTGGAGGTCACGGCGCAAAAAAGCGGCGTGCATTTCGAGGTTTGTGGCCTTGATCTCGTTGACTTCTGAATCCGTGATGCGTTGTGCAGCATATATCCCTGACAAGGCCTCTAGGCCCGCGATGACCTCAAAGGTATGTGCCGTGTCTATGAGAGATAACTCCAGCGCAACAGCGCCGCGGTTGGGTAACAAAGCCACCAGCCCTTCAGCGGCCAACATGCGAATAGCCTCCCTTAAAGGCGTACGCGATACGTCGCAAGCAGATGCTAATTCGCGTTCATTGAGTTTTGCGCCCGGCACGATGACGCCCTCAACCAGCATGTCACGAAGCAGTTGCGCCACGCGAGGCACCAAAGACTCGGCTGGGGGATGCGGTGTAAAGGTAGATGGCATAAGGATGATTTTAGAATGGGATTCAGCTCATAGTTTATTTTGTATGCAAAATTTAAATGCATGTTTAGGGCTAACCCTGTTGTAAAAAGTGTTTTTGCATACAAAAATAGACTTTAATTAATTCGCTACTTAATCTTTTGATAAACATGCTTCAACTCAATTCTCACCCGTCAGGCAAGCACTTCCTTCAAATTCCTGGACCTTCACCTGTGCCTGATCGAATTTTGAGAACCATGAGCTTGCCAACCATTGACCACCGCGGTCCTGAGTTCGCGCACCTGGGTTTAAAGGTGCTAGCCGACATGGGGAAAATTTTCAAAACCAAGCACCCGGTCATGATTTACCCAGCATCAGGTACGGGTGCTTGGGAGGCTGCTTTGGTGAATACATTGAGTGCAGGTGATCACGTCTTAATGTACGAGACTGGTCACTTTGCTTTCCTGTGGACCCGTCTCGCCACAGCGCTTGGGCTGAAGGCAGAAACGCTTGCCATGAACGGCCAAGAGGCCAACGGCACGCCTACCAGTTGGCGTCATGGCGTTCAAGCCCACTTGATTGAGCAGCGCTTGCGCGCAGACACATCGCACAGCATCAAGGCCGTTTGCGTGGTGCACAACGAAACGTCGACTGGTGTGACCAGTGATATTGCGGCTGTGCGTCGCGCTATGGATGAAGCCAAGCACCCAGCCTTGCTCCTCGTAGACACTATTTCAGGTCTGGCAGGTGCTGCTTACGAGCATGACGCTTGGGGCATAGATGTCTCAATCAGTGGGTCGCAAAAAGGCTTAATGCTGCCCCCTGGTTTGAGCTTTAACGCCCTCTCACCAAAAGCGATTGCAGCAAGCAAGACGTCTACCTTGCCAAAAGCTTTTTGGGGTTGGGAAGAAATCATAGAGATGAACAAAACTGGGTACTGGCCCACAACGCCTGCGACCAACTTGCTGTACGGCCTGAGTGAGGCTTGTGACATGTTGCTAGACGAAAGCCTGCCCGCAGTCTTTGCCCGCCACCAACGGTGGTCGGCGGCTACGCAGTCTGCTGTGCGTGCGTGGGGCTTGGAGATCCAGTGTGCAGAACAGGCGTGTTACTCGCCCATTCTCACGGGCGTCATGGTGCCAGACGGTGTTGATGCCGATTCGGTCCGTAAAGTTATTTATGAGCGCTTCAACTGTTCATTGGGAACAGGCTTGGGCAAGGTAAAAGGCCGCATGTTCCGCATCGGCCATTTGGGCGACTGCAACGACTTGACCTTGATAGCAGCCATCGCCGCTTGCGAAATGGGGCTGCGTGTGGCGGGTGTGAGTTTGCAGGCGTCCGGTGTGCAGGCGGCGATGGATTGCGTTCAAGCAAACCCCATCCCCGCGCTGAAGGTGTGAGATGGGGTTACCCCATTGAACTAAATGATTCGTTGCCTGGCAAACGAGCAGGTATGTTGATGTTGACACAGAAGGAGACAGCTATGAAGTTAAAAATTAAAACGTTGTGCGCAGGCTTGCTAAGCCTGGCGGTGTTTGGAGCAGCCCACGCTCAAACGGAAATAAAACTGGGGCACGTCGGTGCACCAGGTTCTTTATTTGCCAAGTCCAGTGAGGAGTTTGCCCGTATAGCCAACGCCAAGCTGAACGGTAAAGCCAAGGTCGTTGTGTTTGGTTCAAGCCAACTCGGTAAAGACAAAGCAATGATTCAAAAGCTGAAGTTAGGGACTATAGATTTAGCCCTACCTTCTTCAGTGATGAGCTCGGAAGTTGACATGTTTGGTATTTTTGAAATGCCCTATTTAGTCTCCGATCGTGGGCATATGGCCAAAATTGAGCAGGCTATTGTCTGGCCAACGCTGGCACCCGCCGCAGAAGCCAAGGGTCTTAAAATTATTGGTGTTTGGGAAAATGGCTACCGCCACATTACCAACAACGTGCGACCCATCAGCACGCCTGAAGACTTGGCGGGTATCAAGCTGCGCACTCCCAGCAGCAAGTGGCGCGTTGCGATGTTTAAAAGCTATGGTGCGAATCCAAGCCCCTTGGCTTTTTCTGAGTTGTTTACTGCATTGCAAACAGGTGTGATGGATGGTCAAGAAAACCCATTTACACAGATTTACTCTGCCAAGTTGCATGAAGTGCAAAAGTACTTGTCGTTGTCTGGTCATGTGTACACCCCTGCCTATTTGACGGCTGGCGCGAAAAAGTGGAAAACATACTCACCTGACGTTCAGCGTGCGCTGTCAGAGGCTGCAAAAGAAGTGCAGGCTTTTGTGTACAAAGAGGCGATGGCTGACGAAGGTATCTTGCTAGACAAGATTAAAGCTGCAGGTGTCGCGGTCAATCAAACCAACAGCGCCGCATTTGTCAAAGCCAGCAGCGCAATTTATAAAGAGTTTGCGGATGAAGTACAAGGCGCTGGTGCGTTGATTTCTAAAGCACAGGCTCTGCGCTAACACGTACACAACAACCCGGATATGTCGATGTCTAATATTTCAATAGCACCGGCTACATCCGGGTGGTTTTATGTGTACGGCCGCTTTCTTGAGGCGGTGGTGATGTCCTTAATGGTCATCTTGTTTCTTGAGGTGATGGTGGGAGTCGTATTCCGTATGCTGGGGAACTCCCTGTCTTGGTACGACGAGGTCGCCTCAATCCTGCTTGCTTGGTTGACTTTTTACGGGTCTGCGTTGGCTTCGCACAAGCGTAGTCACATCAGTTGTCCTGAAATTGTCGACAACTTTCCACCCCGCCTACGCAAGGCATCGGCGATATTGACACAGTGTTTAGTGATTATTTTCTTTGCCTTGTTGACTTGGGTGGGCTTCATCATCATGCCCATTTTGGCCGGTGACTCTATGACCAGTCTGACCGCTGTTCCCATGAACTTGGTGCAGTCTGTGGTACCCATCTCGGCGGCCATGATTGTGACCATCGAGTTGCGAGAGCTAATTCGCATCTTGCGCACCCCCGCACATGCCGTTAATGAGCAGGTGAGCTAAATGGAAATCATGTTTATTCTCTTCGGTTTGATGCTGCTGTTGGTGCTCATCAACGTTCCCATTGCGGTGTCATTGGGTGTAGTCGCTACAAGCGCGATGGTCGTGTCATACGGGTTTGATAGCCTGCCAAATATGGCCATTGTGATGTTCAATGGTGCAACGAAGTTTCCCTTGTTGGCGATTCCATTGTTTATTTTGGCAGGTGCCATCATGAACTCGTCGGGTATTTCCAGCCGCTTGATTAACCTAGCATCGGCCTTGTTCAGTTGGATCAGAGGGGGCTTGGCACATGTCAGCATTGGTGTGTCGTTGTTCTTTGCTGAGATATCAGGTTCTGCAGTCGCTGATGTGGCTGCTCTAGGTTCAGTGTTGATTCCGGAAATGAAACGCAAGGGTTACAGCGGTGCATTCGCAGCCGCCGTAACGTCGTCTTCAGCGTCGCTAGCGATTATTATTCCGCCGTCTATCCCCATGATTCTGTATGCGGTGATGTCCGAGTCGTCGGTCACCGAATTATTCGTAGCAGGTATTGTCCCCGGACTTTTGGGCGGTATCGGTATGATGTTTGCCGCTCACTACTATGCGGTGCGAAACAACTTGCCAGCTGAAGACAAATTTTCTTGGGGCCGAGTTCGTGTTGCTGCACGTGAAGCTGGGTGGGCGTTGACGCTTCCCATGATTATTTTGGGGGGCATATTCGGTGGTGTTGTGACAGCTACTGAGGGCGCGGCTTTGGCGGTGGTTGCTGCGCTGTTTATAGGCACTGTCATCTACGGTGAATTGAATATATCGCATTTGAAAAGTGCGGTCTTGGAAGGTGGTATCCAGACCGCAGTTGTCATGTTGATGGTTTCAACCAGTGCGCTGTTGGGCTCTTACCTGACAGAGATAGGCGCACCGCAGCAGATGGCGGCCGCAGTGGCGGCCTTCACCAGCGACCCTGTGCTGGTGCTGATGTTTTTGAATTTGATCTTTCTGTTCTTAGGCGTATTTTTGCACTCAGCTGCGGCTATTATTTTGGTGGTGCCAATTGTGATGCCGCTGGTGCTATCTGTTGGCATTGACCCAGTTCACTTCGGTATTATCGTGACACTGAATCTGGCTATTGGACAGCAAACACCGCCAGTGGCCAGTGTCTTAATGGTGGCGTCCTCTATTGCCAAGACCAGCATTTGGGATGTCACGCGTGTCAACGTCATTTTCATCGGCGTATTGATGACCGTCCTGTTGCTGGTGACTTACGTCCCATTCGTTGGTATGGGCTTGGTTGAGTACTTCTACCGGTGATGGCTGTGGCTGACAACACGAACGCGCGTGGTTTGGTGACCATGCGCATGGTTGGCAACATTGCCCACGTTGTTTTTGACAGAGCACATGCGCGCAATGCCATGACATGGGAGATGTACGAGTCATTGGCAGGGATATGTGAGTCGTTGGCGCAAGACGTCAACGTCAGGGTGGTCCAGTTTAGAGGCGCAGGTGGTCAAGCGTTTGTTGCCGGTACCGATATTGAGCAATTTAAAGCCTTCAGTACAGGTCAAGATGCACTAGATTACGAAGCACGCATCAATCATGTGGTGGGGTTGTTAGAGGCCTTGCCTATGCCTACGGTTGCGATCATAGAGGGCTGGGCTGTTGGTGGTGGCCTGGCTATTGCAACGGCCTGTGACTTTAGAATCGCACTGTCGGGAGCTCGCTTGGGTGTTCCGATTGCAAAAACCTTAGGCAACTGTTTGTCTATGCACAACTTGGCTCGCTTGGAGCGAGCATTTGGTTCACAGCGTGTTAAGCGTATGTTGCTTTCTGCGCAATTCGTGGAAGCTGATGAGGCGTTGGCTTGTGGTTATTTAGAGGCTGTGTGTGATGCCGATCAATTGGATGACGCCGCTGGATCTTTATCTGAACGATTGGGTCAGCTAGCCCCTGTTACACAAGCTGCGATGAAGCAGGGTTTACAACGTTTAATCAACCACAGCCTACCCGATGGTGATGATTTGGTGGTGCGTTGTTACACCAGTGATGACTTTCATGAGGGTGTCACCGCTTTTGTCGAAAAGCGCGCACCTATTTGGCGCGGACATTGATAGTCAACCCTTGTAAAGCTTGAACAATGCAAACAGTACACGACCATACAAGCGCTGAAACGGCACATACCCCACCGGTACGCCAAGCCAGCGGACCTTTGGCAGGCATGCGTGTGTTGGAATTGGCGCAAATTATGGCGGGGCCAACGTGTGGCATGCTGCTCGCCGACATGGGGGCTGACGTCATCAAGATCGAAAAGCTCCCAGGAGGTGATGATTCGCGCAATTACCGAGAGCCCCGTATTCGCGGCGTGTCTGCCCCGTACTTGGTGATGAACCGTAACAAACGTGGCATGGCACTCAATCTCAAGTCAGACGCTGGAAAAGCTGTGTTGTTGCGCATGGTTGAAAGTGCTGATGTGCTGATCGAGAACTACCGCCACGACACGTTGGCAAAGATGGGGTTGGGTTACGAGGCATTAAAAGTGGTCAACCCTGGCCTCATATACACGGCTATATCTGGTTACGGTCGAACTGGCCCGTATGCCGAAAAACCCGGTTTTGATTTGATCGCACAAGGCTTTGCTGGTTTGATGTCCATCACCGGAGAACCCAACCGTGCGCCGGTTAAAACAGGCAATTCCGTGGCCGATATTTGTGCTGGAATTTTGGCTGCAACCGGTGTGTCTGCTGCTTATGCACACAAGCTAAAAACTGGAGAGGGTCAGCAGGTTGAAACCTCGTTGATGGAGGCCGCTTTACATCAAACCTTTTGGCAGGCCTCCAGTTATTTTGCAACTGGTGAGTCGCCTGGACCAACTGGGTCTGCACACTTGCTCAGTGCCCCTTATCAAGCGTTTAAAACATTGGACGGTTGGATCAATATCGGTGGGGCAAATCAATCAAACTGGGAGCGCATAGTGGGTGTGCTCGGGCAGCCTCAGTGGCTGCAAGACCCTAGATTTGATACAAATACAGCCAGAATGCAACATGCGAATGTGTTGGCCGAAGAGATTGGTGCGGAGTTGATTCTGAAAGACTGCGCCTATTGGTTGCATGTGTTTGATGCAGCTGGTGTGCCTGCGGGGCCGGTTCATACCATTGGTCAAGCGTTAAGTCATCCACAGACATTGGCTAGAGACATGGTGGTTGAAGTAGATCACCCCACGCTGGGCGCTATGAAGACCTTGGGTTGCCCCATTCACTTTTCAGCCACTCCTACCCAGATTGATAGAGCTGCGCCAGATTTAGGACAACACACCACAGAAATCTTACTTTCTTATGGCTACACAGAAGCTGATGTGCAGCACATGTATGAGCAGGGCAGTATCGCTTAATTGCAAGGCTGAGCGGGCCCTGACACCAGTGTTGCCCGTTATGTGTGCCCGCTTGCCACCACAGCTTGAGCGTACAAGCTGTTACCTAGACAACCAAGTGTCGCCAAGACCGTCGAAATGGGTGTTTCTGCTTGTCTCGGTGTTACTCCAGTAGACACCGAGGGCAACGACAGCAACCACGATGAGCACTGCGGTTATTTTCTTTTGCATGAATAGCTCCTTACAAGAAAGTGCAATGCATGTATAGAAACTAACCTCATCGCAGGCTATGTCAATGCGTGCCTACCCTAGTCGTGTTTGTGGCCTAGTGCTTGCCAACACATTATTCCAAGTATTCGTGCACTTGTAACTCATTAATGTGCCGGCGGGCTACTTCTTCTTGACGCAGTTGCACACGCCTAATTTTCCCTGAGATGGTTTTGGGCAGCTCGGTTACAAACGTGATGCGGCGTACGCGCTTATAGGGCGCCAAGCGTTCTTTGGCAAACGTCAAAATCTCGCGCGCGAGTGCCTCGCTGGGTTGTTGGTTTGCTGCCAGAATAACAAAGGCTTTTGGGATGGTGTTGCGTACTGGGTCTGGGCTGGGTATCACAGCCACTTCCACCACGCTGGGGTGCTCAATCAGTGCGCTTTCAACTTCAAACGGGCTGATGCGGTAACCGGCTGATTTAAATACATCGTCAGCACGTCCAACAAAGGTAATGTAGCCATCGCTGTCGCGTTGTGCCACATCGCCGCAGTGGTAATAGCCGTCGCGCATTACCTCCGCCGTTTTTTCTGGGCTATCAGCGTAGCCCACCATCAAACCAACAGGTCTGGGTGACAGCGACAAACACACCTCACCTTCGTCGCAGGCTATGCCCTCGGCATTGAGAAGCGCCACCTGGTACCCAGGCAATGGCTTTCCCATCGAGCCAGCTTTGACAGCTTGGCCGGGTGAGTTGCCAATTTGTGCACAGGTCTCGGTTTGTCCGTATCCATCGCGCAGTGTTAAGCCCCAACTGTTTTGAATTTGTTCGATGATTTCAGGGTTGAGTGGTTCACCAGCGCCGATGACTTCGCGTAACTGCAATTTGTCTCGGTAGCTGGCCAAATCTTCTTGAATCAACATGCGCCAAACTGTTGGCGCTGCACACAAACTGGTGATAGGACGCTTGCTTAGTTGCTCTAGCAACGCGGGTGCATTGAATCTGGCTGTGTTGTAAATAAAAATACCTGCGCCTGCAATCCAAGGCGCAAAGAAACAACTCCACGCATGCTTAGCCCACCCGGGAGAGGAGATGTTCAAGTGCATATCGCCAGGCATTAAACCCAACCAATACATGGTCGACAAATGCCCAACTGGGTAGCTTTGCTGCGTATGCAACACCAGCTTGGGTAGTGCGGTTGTACCGGATGTAAAGTACAGCAGCATGGGGTCTTGTGCGTACGTAATCCCCTGTGGTGTAAATGCAGTCGGCGCGTTATAAGCGGCATCAAAGTTGATCCAATCGTCATGCGGCGCACCGACACACAACCTTGTGAATGCCTGCGTGACCAACGCAAATTTGTGTGTTTGAGCTGAACCCACCACCACGTGCTTAACCTCGCCGCGCGTCATGCGGTCTACGATGTCTGTGTCGGTGAGCAGCGAGGTTGCTGGAATCACCACAGCGCCCAGTTTGAAGGCTCCCAACATGGTGTCCCACAGCGCCACTTCGTTGCCAAGAATCATCAGTATCTTGTCCCCTCTGCGAACGCCTTGTGCATGCAAAAAATTTGCCACTTGCGAGGACCGCATAGACATGTCAGAAAAGCTGAGTTGTAACTCGTCGCCACCTTCTTCAACAATATGCAGGGCAGTGCGGTGATTGCCAATTGCCATTTGGTCGAAGTGATCAATGGCCCAATTGAACGCATCAAGTTGTGGCCAAGTGAACTCGCGTATTGCCGCTTCGTAGTCGGTTCTGTGCCGTATCAGCAAGTCTCGTGCAGCCCAAAAAGCTTGAGTTGAAGTTGTCATGTCGGCCCTAACGTGTGGTTTAAATCAGCTATGTGTGTGGGGCAAGTCAACCTGACCCATATACAGTTCAAAACCACATACTCGTCAACAATGTTGCAAACGTCAAGCGCCTACAAGACTCGTTGGTGGTCCGTCTGTGTGGCAACAGCAGTTATATAGTTGCCCTGTTCTCTGTGGCATGGATAAACGCCAACACGCGCTGGTTGAATGCGCTGGCGTGTTCAATCATGGGCACATGGCCGCACGCGTCTATGACCCACGTTTCGGTTTGAGGCATGAGACTGCTCAGCACACCTAGTTGCTCTACGGGCAAAAAGACATCCTGCTTGCCCCAAATGGCAAACGCTGGTGTTTTTATTTGTCGCACTTTGTCATGCAAGACAGCCATGGGTCCTGGCAAAAATCCGTTAAACGAAATGCCAGTGCGCAGTATTTTTAAAAACACGGCTGTGGCACCTGGCAGCTTTGCCAGCGCCACTTTGTCGGCAATGATGGCTGGCGTGACATGTGACTTGTCTACAAACGCCATGCGCCATACCAGGGTCATACTTGCCAGGTTGGGCCTGGCTAGCCACTCGCCTATGACTGGCAAGCTGGCCAGCCTGAAGTTCAACAGGGTCTTTTTCCCCAGGCCAGCAGGTGCAGCTAATGTTAGCGACAACACGCGCTGTGGTGCCAGTGCTGCAGCTTCTAGCGCCACGAGTCCGCCCATTGAGTTGCCGACCAAGTGGGCTTGCCCTGTACCCAATGCGCTCATAAAGTCGAGCACAAACTGGGCACTTGCTTCGCCGCTATAAGGCCAGTCTGTGGGCTTGTCGCTGAGCCCATGGCCCAACAGGTCCACCGCATAAACCGCGTGCTCAAGTGACAGCGCTTCTATGTTGTGCGCCCACTCCGCCACCGAACACGATATGCCGTGGATCAGCACGACCACTGAGCCAGCAGTGCCCATGGTCCAATACCGTACCTTGAAGCCCTGCACGTGAATAAACTGGTCTTGTGGTCTGATCATGGACACAGTTTAGACGCTCGACGGTATCAGCCCCTATACTTTTGTGTGTGCCAGCAATTGATGCATATGTTGTGTATCTTGGCGCGTTACAACCTGAGTACTCCAACGATGTTGCGTAGCAAACCTACCCCTATTCCTGCTATCAGACCTGTGCCAGAGTACGCGGCAGATGACACGTTATCAGCCGTCTATGCACGGACCATGGACGGGTTTGGTGTGCCTTGGATGGGCGTCGTGGCTATGGCTTTTGCGCATTACCCACATTTTTATAAACAGTTGTGGTCAGGGTTCGAGCCTGTTGTTGTCTCTCAAGACTTTGATGATGCATGCAAAGAGTTGCGTGGTGTAGCCGAGGTTCAAGCGCAGTTGCTGCAGCCGCCTTCCGTGATACCCCACCTGCAGGCCATGGGCTACAGCCCTGCAGAGCTTGATGAGGTAAGGGCTTGCAACGAGGTGTTTTCTGCGGGCAACATGGCCTATGTGCTGCTGGCTACACGTGCGAGGTTGCTGCTGGAGGGGCAGGATTGGAACACTGGCACTGGCACTGGCGCCGCGCTATCGCTGCGCACCTCCCCTGTTACAAGGTGTGCCAAGCCCATACTCATTGAGCAACACCACGCAGACCCTACTACGCGGGCTGTGTATGCCGATATTCGAGCAACGCTGGGGCTGCCATTTGTCAACACGGACTACCGCGCTTTCGCCCGTTGGCCGAGTTGTTTCAACGCGGGGTGGGCTGATTTGAGGCAGGCCGCGTTAAGTGAGTCCTACGAGCCTGCTGTTAAGGTCGTTCACGACAAGGCCGTTGCGTTGGCAAGCGCACTGCCCAACCCCAGCGGTTTGACTGTTGCAGACTTGGTCGCTGCAGCCAAGCGCGATGCGCCATGTCAAGAGGTACTGGAAGTCGTTAAGTTGTTCCAGTGGTTGTTACCGGGCTTGGTGGTCAATGTGGCTTTTTTACGCGCACAACTGGCAGCGGTCTAGGCTGGTTCAGCTCAATGCGTGCATGCGTGGCAGGCCACACACGCTGCACATCTGGGAGGTCATTGTTTCTTCTTGGTCGACTGCTTGCCTTTGTAAGTCTGCGCTGGGCCAAAGTATGCAAACGTTGTGTTGAATGACGACACATCAAAAGCTGCTGGGCAGGCTGACGTCTCTAGCTCGTAATACGCAACGCGGCCTCTAAACGTTGGTCGTCTATCGGCTTCCTCAAAATTGCCGTAGCAGTTTGAATTGCAGTAGAAAATGGTCACTTCCTCATGTCTCAGCTCAGTCACTGACCCATCGGTCGTCAGCAGCTGTTCTTTTTGAAGCGTGCCTTGCATCACCCTACAAACGTCATTGCCAACCACTTGATCTGTGTAAGAGCTCACGCTCATGCGAAGCGGCAAACCCGTTATTTCCTTGCCATTTTTGTTGAGTCGCATGTCAAACCGGTCTTTGGCAAAGCCTCTTGGCTCGCCGTTAAAACAACTAAGTATGTCCCAGTCAGACGTGGTTTTAACGTTGTAAAAATACTGCCCTGTGCTGTCCACCATGCCGCGGCAAGCGTCTAGCTCGTTTTCTACGGTGTTGGCTTTGTCAAACCAGCCCAAAGCATGGATGGGGTAGCCGTCCATTGCAAAGCCAATGGGTCGCTTCTCTTGTTCAATGGCCACTTCCCCCAACTGTTGAATTAAGCACAGCGGTGCTGTGTGGTAATGGTAATCATCGCCACGACCTGCATGTCCGCCACATGCATCCAACTCACCTGCTGCCAACGCGTTGGGACGTAGCCCCGTTGCACGGTCAACTGGGCCTTGCGTGGTGGGGTCAAATAACGGAACGCCATTCACCGCAACACCAATTGGGCCAGAGTCGGGTTTTATTTTTCGAGTCGCAATTGTGGGCTGACGAGCGACTTTAAACTGGTAGTCGTGTGCAACTGGAAACTGTTGGTTGGTCGCCGTGATGCCCCGCATCAACGTGTGATCTTTAGCGGGAAGACCTATCGACGAAAATGTAATATGTCTGTCACTGCAGCGAACGCCGCTGGCCTCTTGGGTGAAATAAGCTTCATCGCAATGGTCATTGCCAACCGTATGCGCGTGCGCAAAATTCAACCAGACAGCCCCAGTCAGTATGAGCAAGCTGTTCAGTGGTGATGGCATGGAGGTACCTATTTTTGTTTCAATGTCGCCAGGTTAGACAACCAACACCCTAGAATTTTACTTCTTCAAAGCCCGCCTCAGCCCGGTCTGTCAGCTGTGTCTGTCAGCACAAAATTGTGGTGTTATCTTTTAACCTATGTGTCATCTGCACAGTTTGGTCTCTGCGCAGATAGGGGCAAGGCGTACAACAAAAAAGACACACAAAATACCGTCCTAATTGTCAAGGACGTAACATGATGAAGCTTTCGAGGCCAGACCAATTGGGGCCCCCCTACGTTGCGCACTTCTTTTGAGCGCGGTTATCTAGACATCCAGTCATTTATCAGCCATGTCCACCACATCTCCATTGCAGCACGCCATTGCACCCGCCGATATGGCCGCTTTGCCGCGTTCGCCTGGCGTCTATACCTTTAGAGGGGAGGGTCGTTTGCCGTTGTACATTGGCAAAAGCGTTGACATTCGCAGCCGGGTCATGAGCCACTTGCGTGCGGTCGATGAGGTGCGCATGATGTCGCAAACACGCCGCGTTGACTTTATTCAAACTGCAGGTGAGATTGGTGCATTGCTTTTAGAGTCGCGCATGATTAAAACGCAACATCCATTGTTCAATCAGCGGCTGCGCAGACTTCGAAGTTTGTGCTCCATTCGGTTACAGTCAACAGCGCTGGGCATATCCCCAGAATTTGTCAGCAGTTCATCCGTCAACTTAGGCGCAACGCCTGGCCTCTTTGGTTTGTTTTCCTCCCCACGCGCGGCGCAGTCCAAACTGAAAGAACTGGCCCGACAACACATGTTGTGCCTGTGCGCCTTGGGTTTTGAGACAAGCGCCATGCGTGGCTGCTTTGGGCTTCAAGTTAAAACGTGCTTAGGGGTCTGTGTGGGCCGCGAGAGCAGGGCGAAGCACGATGCCAGGCTCTTGTCTGCGCTCATAGATTCGCAAGTAGAGCAGTGGCCATTTGATGGCGCAATTGACTTGGTTGAGGTGGCTGGCACCTGGGTGCAAAAGCACCGCATCAACAACTGGTGTTATTTGGGCACCAGCTGCTCAAAGGCAAATAGCGACAGCCTCCCAGTGTTTACACAAGCGTCAGATTTTGACCTAGACAGTTACAAAATACTGGTCAAACCCATTATGTTGGGCAGCGTGACACTCCAGCCTGTGCACGCATAACGGACAACTTCAGACCCTTCTTAATCTCCCTGTTTGAGGCCACTTAGCCCAGCTGGTAAGCTGACTTTTTTTACCGACTTGGTCAGCACCTGCAGGCTTGTGTTGGCTGAAATGGTCGTGTCTTGTGCTTCAAAAAACGTTTCATTTTTACAAAGTCATAGAGAAAAAATGCCATCAGCTTTTTACCGTGAACAGGGCCAAGGCCCCGGCGTTGTGTGTTTCCATTCCAATTGCAGCAACTCCAGCCAATGGCGCGGGTTGATGGATAGTTTGGGCGCAGGGTACCGGGTGTGCGCGCTTGATTCTTACGGTGCAGGCAAAACAATGCCTTGGGACGCCCCGCGCAATTTAACCTTGGCCGATGAGGCCGCGCTGGCGGATGCGGTGTTGGATCAGATGGGCAATGACACCGTTGTTGTTGGTCATTCCTATGGCGGTGCTGTTGCGTTAAAAACAGCGGTGATGCGACCAGACAAATTTAAAGCGATGGTGTTGTATGAGCCCACACTGTTTGCAGTGCTCAAACAAGTAGAGGCAGAGCAAACAAACATGGACGCCGTGGTCGAGGTGACGGACAGGGCCAAGTTGGCCGTTTTAAGCGCCGATATGGACACGGCAGCGCGTGTGTTTATTGACTACTGGTCTGGTGCGGGTGCTTGGGACGCCACGCCAGCACACTACAAGAAAGGCATATTGCTGTCGATTAAAGACATCGCCAAGTGGAGTCACGCCTTGTTTAACGAGCCTCTGCTAGTGAGCGACATCGCACGGATCACCTTGCCAACGCTGTATTTATTTGGCAGCGACACAACGCCTGCGGCACAAGCCGTCGCGCGCGTGATGTGCGCAGCGCTGCCACATGTCCAATGCGTGCAACTGTCAGGTGTAGGCCATATGGGGCCTATGACACATGCGGACTTGGTCAATACCGAAATTAAACAATTTGTGTCTCAACTGGGCTAACACGGCATGGCCTTGGTGCGTGGACTTTATTTTTTTACTTATATCAATTTGGTTATAAGCAACCAACTTAAAAATCGTTCCTCTTTCAGTGCAACGCACCCACACTGGCGTTATGTTTTGCAATATCCCCATGAAAGTTGACCGTATGAAGCTCTTATCTACTTTGGCTGCAGGTGTGGTGTTCGCCGCTGCCGCCACCGCCGCCACCGCCGCCACCTTGGCTGTCGCACAACCACTGCTGAGCCCTGCCGCGTTGCAGGCTAAGTTGTCTGATGCCAATGTTCGCGTGATTGATATCCGTGACCCCAAGTCTTACGCTGCCAACCACATCCCTGGTTCGTTGAACGCGCCTTACGGCAAGTGGCGTGGCCCAGCCAATAACCCTGGCGATTTACCTGATCTGCCCAAATTGACTGCTTTGGTGCAGAGTTTGGGTCTCACGCCGAGCACCCACGCCGTGGTGGTATCCAGCGGCGCTGATGCGACGGACTTTGGCGCATCGGCCCGCGTCTATTGGACGCTGAAAGTACTTGGTCTGACTGATTTGTCAGTACTCAACGGTGGCTTGAAGGGTTGGATGGTGACAGGCTTGCCACAAAATAGCAGTGTTCCATCAGTGGTAGCCAGCAGCTTCCAGCCTCAAATTGACACCCGTTTGGTGGCCACCAAAGAAGAGTTGGTTCAGCGCATACAGTCCGGTGATTCAGTGTTGATCGATGCACGCCCTGCTGATTTTTTTGAAGGCAATACCCGCCACGCTGGCGCCACAGTTCCAGGTACGCTGCCTGGAGCTGTGAACTTAGAAAACAGCAAGTGGTTTGTGCCCGGCACCTCCAACTTTGTGGACCTAGGACAAGCGCAGCAAATAGCAGCGGCCAGTCCGATTGACCCCGCTAAAGAGACCGTTTCTTTTTGCAATACCGGCCACTGGGCCGCTACCAATTGGTTTGCAATGTCTGAGGTGTTGGGCCAAAAAAACGTCAAAATGTATGCCGGCTCTATGGTTGAGTGGTCTAAAGACCCCAGCGGCTTGCCCATGGCCAACGTGCCCAGCCGTCCCAAGCAGTTGTTGATTGACGTCAAGTTGTGGGCCGCGAAAACTTTCTAATGAAACGCCTCCCGCTGGCGCTTGTGTTGAGTGCTTTTTTTATTTTTCTGGCCCTTGAGGTGTCCATTCGCCAAGCCGTGCTGATGCTCGTGGGTGTAGGCATGGGGGCTGCCCTGGCGGGTGCTCGGTTTGGTTTTACCACTGGATGGCGCCAGCTGATTGAGCAACGCGATCCGCAAGGTGTTACGGGGCAAGTGTTGTTGTTGGCACTGGCCAGTCTGGCGGCCTTGCCTTTGCTGGGCCAGTTCTCTGAGCTTCAAGCTGCACTGGGTCCACCCAGCGTCAGCTTGTTGGTCGGAGCGTTTGTGTTTGGTTTGACCATGCAAATTGCCGATGGTTGCGGCTCAGGCAGCTTGTACAAAGCGGGCCTGGGTGTGCCTCTTAATATGGGGATTTTGCCGCTGTTTGCGCTGGGTAGTTTTTTAGGTTCTGTGCATCTGGATTTTTGGTTGTCGTTGGGACAAATCGCGCCAGTGAGTTTGTCGCAAGAGTTCGGCTCATCGGGTGCCTTGGGTGTGACCTTGGCTCTGTTGGCTGTGTTGATGTTGGCCGTACGTTGGTGGGTCGGTACCGGGCGGACGTGGGTTGACAAGCGCTGGCTGTGGGGCGCTGTGGCACTGGCTGTGTTGGCAACATTGAATTTGTTGTTGGCAGGCCAGCCGTGGGGGGTGGTGTATGGTTTGGGCTTGTGGGCGGCTAAGGTGGCTGTGGCAACAGGCTCTTTTGATCCCACTGTGAGCGCGTTTTGGTCTCAGGCTGGCAATGCCCAACGGCTGACGCAAACGGTGTTCATGGATGTCACCACTATTACCAATATTGGCATTTTAGGAGGCGCTTTGTGGGTATCGGCCACAGCCTCATCCTCTGGTAAAGCGTTGACCACGCAGCAGTGGGCCATTGGTCTGGCGGCGGGCTTTGTGATGGGTTACAGCTCACGGTTGGCCTTCGGCTGCAACATTGGTGCGATGCTCAGTGGTATTTCTACGGGCAGTTTGCACGGTTGGCTGTGGTTGCCGTTGGCCTTCGCGGGTACGCTAATTGGGGTGCGTGTGCGCCGCCATTTCCAGTTTTAAGAGGCGGTATGTCTACGACACACAAATTACAAATTGTCTTTTGGCTGCTGCTGCTGGGTTTTTTGGCGTGGGACTTCAACACGTCAGACCCCGTTAATGTGCGCAACGAACCCCCGCTTGTTGCTGCGGGCTCAGGTCAAGCCTCCAGCGGCGGACATTGTTCTATGGCTCAGTGATACATGTTGAATTCGCCTGACCGTTTGGTTTTTTATTGCTTTTGTGCTGCGTGGTGTAGCGCCTGTGGCGCTTACGCTGACGTGTTCAACCTGCTGAGCAAACAATACGCGCATGGTGTTGATTTCGTGTGGGTTGATATTGAGGACCATGCGGACGTGATGGCCGATGTGGACATAGAAAATTTCCCATCCGTTTTAATTGCTGATGCACAGCATATATATTTTTATGGTGTTTTATTGCCGCACCTGGCAACAGCCCAGCAACTGATGTCGCGTGTGGTCGATGGCAACATGCAGCCTATCACCGGCCAGACACTGCAGCCTACCCATCCGACTGCCATAGCCCAGTTGAACTCGCGCTTGCGAAGCACAAGCGGCAACTTTGGTTGGTAAACACGGTCTTTGTCAACCGCTGTGCGGGTGGCCTGTCCAGGTTGTATCGGTATCGAACGGGTAGACGGGACGTGTGAGCTTTGTATATGGAAACCGTGTGTAGTCGGCCCCTGTGACTCCGCCGCCATCACACTCAACAATGGCTTTGGCCAAGGGTGCAAATACTGGTCTGCAATACATACGCGACTTCAGTATCAAATAGCGGTGTTGTGTGACGTCTATGTTGATGTGGGTGAATATCCCAAGATCCCAATGTTCTTGCGGTGTTTCAGTGACCATTACCTTGGCTTGCGCCGTGTCTAGGCAGACTGTTCGTCCCATATAAATACGTTGGCCCGTATAAGTTGGGCCAGTCATCACATACTGCCCATCGGTGATATGGCGGACAACACCAGTGAGCGTGCGTGGGGTGTTGACGATACCAAGCTGTGTCAGCGGCACTTTGTCACCTATCTCAAGCGAGACTGTTGCGTTCAAGCCCGCCTCAACCATATGCTGCACAGCCTGCGGGTCGCAGATAGGCCCCATTACGATGTCTTCTAGCCCTTGGTTGATAGCCTCGTGAAGTACATTCATATCGTCACAAGTGCCACCAGACATGCAGTTGTCGCCATGATCCAGTAGCAAGACCGGTCCTGTTCCAGGCCTCATCGCTATTATTTTTGCCTTGGCAATAGATGTAGCCAAAGGTTCATTGTTGTGCGTAAAGCCGTCACGGTTGGCCCAGATAAAGTTGGCGATGTCTTGGGCCACCGCATCGGCTGCCGCTTGGTTGTTGTCCGCCACGGCAACCACACTCATACACGGCGCAGCAATATCGGCCAGAGCAAACCCAGCCAATATTGAAACAGACAACATGCCATGCGCTTCGGCTGCGCGCGCCATGGCAACCGCTTCTTGCATGGGTCCAAGGTCGGTTCTGCTGCACAGCGTGTTCGACATGAGTGGCAACCGCCGATACGCAATGGTTGGCTGAATGTGCTTGCGCATCATCGCTACCAGCAACTTAGCCGTTTGAGCGCCTGTTTCGTACATGTCAATGTGAGGGTAGGTTTTAAAGCTCACGACGATATCGCTGTTGTTACTTATTTTGTCGGTCATCTTTCCATGCAGGTCGAACGCCACTGCAATTGGCACATCCGGATGGCTGGCGCGCAAACGCTCGAGCAGGTCACCTTCACCATCGTCTGAGTTTTCAGCAACCATGGCGCCGTGCAGGTCCAACGCAATCGCATCGCAGCCACCAGCGGCCTCAACAATGGTGTTGCACAGGTGCGTGTAGGCTTGGGCACACACTGTGCCGCTGGGGTTAGAGGTTGCGCTGCAAGCCACCACAATGTTGTGGCCCGCTGCTTCGAGCACATCTATAAATGCGGCGATACCGGTACGCGTATTTTTTGAAGCGTTGTATGCCATTTCTCCATACAACGGGCCATCGCTACCAAACGACTTGATGGTGGTTTTGATGGGGGAGAAAGTGTTTGTCTCATGATTTAGCCTAGCAATCATTACGTTCATATATTGTCTTTCTCTTCAGCGGTAGGGGCGTTCAAGCACTATAAATTGACCATTATTTAGGGTAACAACATCTGCCGTTTTCACAAAGATGTACGTGTCGCGGTTGTTAGCTGTCGATGTCACACAAGGGGTTGTTAAAACGCCGTATGCACATTAGGCTTACCAACATCTTGTTTGCCAAAAAAAAGGAATTCTCTATGGGTGTGCTACCAGAGCCGTTAGATCCCAAATGGGTCGCGTTGTTACAAGGCATAACAACCGCAACACTGACCACCGTGCTGCTGAAGAAAGGCTTGCGCAATGTGTGGATGCGCGGTGCCAAGGCCATGCAGCCTGATGCGCCCAGACTGGTTGGCCGTGCATTTACCTTGCGATTTGTGCCCTCGCGAGAAGATTTGGCCACGCCTGCTTCTTGGGCATCACCTATATCAACGCGTGCGGCCATAGAGCAGATGCCTACAGGTTGTATTGCTGTTGTGGATGCTATGGGCGTGACGGATGCGGGTATTTTTGGCGATATTTTGTGTGCCCGTATGCAAAAACGTGGCGTGTCTGCGTTGGTGTCAGACGGCGTTGTACGTGACATTGACGGCGTCACAGCTACAGGCTTACCCGTGTGGTGCCAAGGTACCGCATCACCTGCTTCAGTGGCGTCGTTAACGTTTGTGGCGTGGCAAGAACCCATCGGTTGTGGTGGCGTGGCAGTTATACCCAATGACGTGGTGGTAGTCGACGCAGATGGCGCCGTGGTGATTCCTGCTGATTTATTAGCGTCAGTTTGCGAGGCTGCGGTAGAACAAGAGCGTCTCGAAGGCTGGATCATGACGCAGGTTAATGAAGGCATACCGCTACCCGGTTTGTACCCACCCAATGAGGAAACCAAAGCACGTTATGAGGCTTGGGCCAGTACCGTGAGGTGATGCCCGTGGCGAGTTGCAGGCCTGTCAATACAAGTTGGTATTAAAGGGTTATTTTTAATAAGAATGACCACATGAAAACGTGGAAATTTTTATTATGAATAATTGATCTGTGCCACATTTTTGGCGCACTGGTATCTACCAACTTGTGAAGATTTGTATGAAAAAAACTATCGTTACCGCCGTATTGGCTTTAGGTCTTGCCTGCGCAGTGCAGGCCAAAGACATCGTTGACACCGCGGTTGCCGCTGGCAGTTTCAAAACATTGGCAGCAGCACTTGGCGCTGCTGGTTTGGTGGACACGCTGAAGGGGGCAGGTCCATTTACAGTGTTTGCGCCCACTGATGAGGCTTTCGCTAAGATTCCAAAAGCTGATTTGGATGCGTTGTTGAAAGACAAGGCCAAACTCACGTCAGTGCTCACCTACCACGTGGTAGCGGGCAAAGTGATGGCAGCGGATGTTAAAGCCGGTAAGGTCAAAACTGTTCAGGGTTCAGAGTTGACGGTTACGACCTCGTATGGTGTCAAAGTTGATATGTCTAAAGTGATCAAGACCGACATTGTGGCTGACAACGGTGTCATTCATGTCATTGACACAGTGTTGATGCCCAAGTAACCATCAATTGATTGTCTACAACCCTGTAGTACAATTTATTTTCGTTGGTATTATTTGGTATTTTTTGTAGTTAAAGACTATTACTTTTTGGAGTATTGTATGAAAAAGTCATTTCTAGCGGCCATGTTGGTTGTTTCATCTTCAGCGGCTTTTGCCCACGGTTGTCCTGGTGAGATGAAGGCAGTTGATGCAAAGATGTCGACCATGACAAGCATCTCGGAGGCCGACAAAGCCAAAGCCATGCAACTTCGTGCCGATGGCGAGGCAGCTCACAAGTCTGGCAAACATTCAGACTCAATGAAATTGTTGGCAGAGGCCAAAAAAGTTTTAGGTATGTAATCCCAAGGGCTCTTTATCTTCAGTCGGTAAAGAGCCTTTTTTATCTAGTTCGCGCCGCCATGTACAAGCCATCACTTGCCCTGTACATCCGCGGTGTTGAGAATTGCACTGAAGTAGGCGGCGAGTTGCTCATAAGCATCCAGCGGCAAAACGTGAGCCACATATTGGTCTGGCCTCACAACCACCATGCAGCCCAAACGCCTGTTAATGCCTCGCATATCGAAGATGTCTTTGCCGCCTCTTAGGTCTGGGGTGAACATTTTTTCGTAATCTGTCAAGCCCAACGAGCCTTTACATGGCCTCAAAAAAGCAGGTGTGTCGTTGATCTCCAACGCCCGGTTGCTCTGCTGAAAAATGGCCCTGACATCAATAGCACTGTCGATGTCGCTGCCTTGTACCGTGTGTCGTCGCACAGGTGAGTCGGGTGAGTCGTTCAAAAATGTGCACAGTCGGCCCATGGCGCTGAGTGGTGTAGGTGCCGATGCATCTGAAAATACAAGCAATCGCCACCGTGCATCGGCTTGCACAACATGCCCTAGTTGCATAGGCTTGCCATCTGCCAAGCGCATCACCGGTGCTGAATGTAAGCGCGTACCAATATCAAAACCTGTTGCCAAGTGTTGGTGCTCTTTTGTTCTTGTCAGCATGGATGGCGCATAACGCACAGCAGTTCCAGCGGTGTAACGCCCACTCTTGATGAAGTAGCTTTCAAAGGTTTCTTCGCTTGTACCGTCCGTCTTGTTGTGCGCACCTGCTGTAGGTCTGTGGCTGAGAATGCCCGCCCATTCGCGGTCAAAGTTGATGAGGTCTTGCGCCACTGCTTGACGCTCTTCAGAGTAAGAGCGCAGCAACGCGGGTTGGCTCTGCCCGCGCAAGACCGCGACCAGTTTCCAGCCTAGGTTGAACGCATCTCCCATGGACACATTCATGCCTTGTCCAGCTTTAGGACTGTGGGTGTGGCAAGCATCGCCTGCAATGAACACGTGTGGGTGGCGTGCGGTGTGCTTTGGCAATGCCGCGTCGTCAAACGACGACGTCAAGCGTTGACCAATCTCGTACACAGACCACCACACGACTTGTTTAACATCCAACTGGTAGGGCCGCAATACACGGTTGGCTTTGGCAATAATCGCCTCCACTGTGATGTTTCGCTCACCAACGCGCTGCGACTTGTCGAGTTTGTCCATTTCTACATAGATGCGCACCAGGTAGCCACCTTCACGTGGAATCAACACAATCGAGCCTTGATCGTGCGACTGTATGAGCCCCTTCATCCGAACATCAGGAAAGTCAGTCACCGCTAAGATGTCCATCACCCCCCACGCTTGATTGGCCGAGTCCCCGTGCAGCTCAAGCCCCATAGACTTGCGAACGCGGCTGCGAGCACCGTCGCAGCCCACGACAAAGCGTGCCTTGACGGTTTCAGTCACGCCCTCCTGTCCATCACCTGTAGCTTCAAAGCGCGCTGTAACTGCGTGGTCTAGCGGACCTGCAGCCTCATCGACCACGAGGTCCAACAAGCGGCGTGCGTAATGTGGCTCTAAAGCTGTGGGCGCGTTGTACATGGCTTCCAAATAGAAGTCGTGTACACGGGCTTGGTTGAGGATGACGTGGGGAAACTCTGACAAGTCATCTTCAGTGTCATAAATTTGTCCCACACGAACAATGCGCTGCGCGTCAAGCGGGTCGGGTTTCCAAAACGTGGTTTCATTGACCCAGTAAGCCTCTTGTAAAAGCTTATGGGCGAAACCAAAGGCGTTGAACATTTCCATGCTGCGGCACGACACGCCATCTGCTTGGCCTTTTTCAAGCGGGCCAGACTTTTGCTCCACTATGCAGGTTGTTATGTCTGTACATGCAGCCAACTGGGTGGCCAACGTCAGCCCAGCGGGGCCACAACCCACAATCAGCACGTCGACTTCTTTTGGAAGACTGGTGTTGGTTGTGTCTGTTGCTTGCTTAGGCCTCGTTTCCGTTGGGTTGCCTGGGGAGTAGCCGTTCAAGTGGTATTGCATAGACATGTCATTCAAGGGTGACGCACAACAAGCTCAAGGCTGTTGGCGCATGCTCACGAGCCGTAGCGCTGCCTGGCCAATGCGGCGCCATCGCCCAACGCTTTCAACTTGGCCATTGCGATATCGCGGCTCATGGGAGCTAGCCCACAGTTGGTACAAGGAATCAACCGCTCTCTGGCGACAAACTGTAAGGCGCGTCCAATGGTGTCCGCCACTTCCTCAGCGGTTTCAATGGCTTCACTTGCCACATCAATAACGCCGACCATGACTTCCTTGCCTTCCAACAGCTTCATCAATTCCATGGGAACGTGTGAGTTAAAGCACTCCAAACTTACCTGGTCAATGCTGCTGTTGGCCAGCGCAGGAAAGACTGCCTCGTACTGTCGCCATTCGTGGCCCAGTGCATTTTTCCAATCTACATTGGCCTTGATGCCGTAGCCGTAACATATGTGCACAGCTGTTTTGCAAGTCAGACCTTGGGCGGCACGCTCCAGCGCTTGTACGCCCCAATCGGCTGCATCTTTCATGTACACATTGAAGGCTGGCTCATCGAACTGAATAATGTCTACGCCATCGGCTTGCAAGGCCAAAGCTTCTTCGTTTAACAGCTCGGCAAAAGCCATGGCCATTTTGATGCGGTCCCCGTAGAAACGGTCTGCAACCGTGTCAACAATGGTCATGGGGCCAGGCAGCGTAAATTTCAATTTGCGTTTGGTGTGCGCGCGGGCAAACTGGGCTTCAAAGGCATGTACACGACCCTTTAAGCGCAGGGCGCTGATTACTTGTGGCACTTGAGCCTCGTAGCGGTTGTCTCGAATGCCCATCGTGACCTTGTTGTCAAAATCTATGCCCTCGACGGCTTCTAAAAAGCCATGAACAAAGTGCTGGCGCGCCTGCTCACCGTCGCCAATCACGTCTAAACCGGCATCCTCTTGCGCCTTGATCCAAATCAGGGTGGCGTCAGCCTTGGCCCGCTGCAGCGCATCGCCTTGCGGCACCCATTTAGGCCAGAGTTTTTGAGTTTCTGCCAACCACTCTGGCTTGGGCAAACTGCCCGCAATTGCTGTTTCAAACATAAAGAACTTTCAAGATTTTTTCACCGGTAGTGGGCGAAGGGTTGTTCATTTTACCTACGTCATGCGCCTGTTCGGGTAGCGCTCAGGACAGCGCACAATACGTGTATTTTCCATGAGGCCAATAGGTGGTTGGTGTTGGATAACAGTGCGGCGGATACAGAGATACAGTAACGCCACAGTCGTTCGACAACACAATGGAAAACCACCATATGTGTCACATTCATCTGACAGGTTTTAACCCATTGTGCAGGAGCAGCGTGTTGATGTGGCGCAAATCAGCGGTGCTGTCACATGCCATGGCCGTGCCATGTAACTGTCATATCGCAGGGCCACAATAGGCCACTGGTCAGACGTAGTCTGGCGTTAGGAGACGCAACTTTGAACCCGCTTGCGACGGTGCCCCTCAGCCCTTTCTTTCGCTTGTTGTCCTTGCCTTGCAAGGGAGGTCTGTATTTGCACGCCATGCCTGGGAGAGGCGAGCCTGTGTCCACGTCTTTGCGGGAAGTTGCGCGCTTGCGCATCACGCATGTGGTGTGCTTGGCAATGCGCCGCGAAATTCATGACATATCGCTTGCGTACGAAACTGCCATACACAGCCATCGAGACTGGCACTTTGACTTGTTTCCGGTTCCGGACTACGGCGTCGCGCAAGACTGCGCGGCGTATGTGGCCAAGGTCCAACAAGTTGTTGTTTTACTAGACGGTGGCTATAGCGTGTTGGTGCACTGCGCGGCAGGCGTTGGCAGAACAGGTTGCTTCGCTATCGCTGTATTGCTGCTCAAGGGCTATAGCCTGGAGGTCGCAACAATGCATGTCAACGCGCATGGGTCTGGGCCTGAATCACGTGCCCAGATCGGTTTCTTGAAAGCTGTAAGTCTGCAGTTGCTGTCGACTAAGCCAATTGAGGCAGGGCGTTAACCTGTTGTTCCATGCGCTTGGCGCTCATCACAATCACATCACTCATGTGTTTCTTAAACTGATTCAAAGATACGACTGATGGGCGACCTTGGTGCGGAAACACAGCGAGTGTTTTCTTGTCGCCGTTCAACAACACCAATTGCTGCTCAACGTTGTCAGCGCCTATGCAATCTATGCGCAACAAACAAGCGTTCCCTTTTTTGACGAAGCAATGCTCAATCGACAAAGCAAGACCTGTGGTGGCCCACTCTTCGACCAAGTCTGGCAACACAAGATATAGCAACTCGTCAAATTCTTGCGTGCGCCCCACCGATGCCATGATGTAACGTGCTTCGTACTTGCTGATCACTGTTTCCATGTGTGTCTCCTTTTAAATAACCAATAGGCACTGTTTTGGTGCAAAACGCATTAAAACTGTGCGCTTTAGACGTGATTAACAATGTCCATAAACCCACAGCAAGCTCTATGCCAATGAATGTGTTTTGCCACGTGTCGGCCTTGGTGTACTGACACGCCACGCCGTGAGGACATTGTTGCCAACACGCAGGCTATTGCCATAGCGGTGTAAAAATGAACGTTATTCATTTACCTGTACCTGAACACAATGCATCATGACGCGTTTACAGACTGAACAACTGCTTCATGGCAGCCAAGCGGCTGCGGTTGGCTTTCCACTTGGGTTGTTGCGCGAGCTGCGTACCGATCATGCCGGTGAAACAGGCGCTGTGATGATCTACCACGGCGTGCTGGCCATGTCGCGCGACCCTGGGTTGCGCAATTTTGCACGACACCATCTCGAGACAGAACAACGGCACTTGTTGTTGATGGAGCAAGTCGTACCCACCAACTGGCGAAGCTGGTTGTTGCCGTTATGGCGGCTTGCTGGGTGGTTAACAGGTGCATTACCTGCCTGTTTTGGTCCTGCCGCAGTGTACGCCACCATTCAAATCGTTGAGACCTTTGTCGACCACCACTATGAGCAGCAAGTCGTCATGATTGACAGCTTGCTGACGCAATCGCCGCCAGCAGATGCAACCACAAACTTGCTGCGCCTGCGCACGCTGTTGGTTGAATGCCAGTTAGAAGAAGTCGCCCATAAAGAAGACGCACGCGCCCATTGGAGCGGCCAGCCCAATGTCTTGCTCTCGGTATGGCTGCGGCTGGTAGACCGCGGCTCCAAGTCGGCTGTTGGCATGTGCCGTTATGTGTAAGCCTGACCCGTTTCAAGCATGCATGGTGACAGACCCATGAACGGTTTGTTGCACGCAGTGTCGTTGCTGTTGACTGCTTGGTTGTTTGGGGGCAAGGTGTTGTTTGCAGTTGGATTTGCCGCCTTTCTGTTCAAAGCGCTGCCCAAAGACGAGGCAAGAATGCGCATTAGAAAAGCGTTTCCACCGTTCTATTTGTTTGTGTTAACAACAGCTGGCATTGCTGCATCCACCCTACCAACCCGTCACGTGCTCATGCCAGCAATCAACAGTGCCACCGACAATGGGCAGCGCAAGCGGTTCCTGCGGTTGCATGGGCTGTCCGTTGTGAGCACACTCGCCCACATCGCAGCGGCCGCTGTCGTGTTGCTGCGGTTTACTGGTTGAGCTGGCTGCTGTAAATTGAACTTGACTGACTACTTGGCGTAAAACCATGCAACCCAAAGCGATTATTGAGCACCTTGACGCAGGCTTGCCATGGCCTGACGGCAGTGGCGGATCTATTCACAGCATAGGCGATGCTTATGCCACTGCGCTGGCTGTGGCCAGCATTAGACAAGCAAGGGGCGAGTTGCAAACTGGTTACAAAATTGGTTTTACGAACACAACCATTTGGCCCACATACAACGTGCATGCACCTGTATGGGGCGCAATATGGGATTCAACCCTGAGGCTCTGCGATGGCAATGGCGAGGGGCGGGTGAGTTTGAAGACGTTGTGTCAGCCAAGAATTGAACCTGAAATCGTGTTTGGTTTTAAACATACACCTACAGCTGGTGCAAATGCCAACGGCATTTTTGATGCGCTAGAGTGGGTCGCCGTGGGGTTTGAGATTGTGCAGTCCCACATGAAAGACTGGAAGTTTCAAGCGCCACAAGCCGTTGCGGACGGCAGCTTACATGGCCAGTTGTTGGTGGGCAACAAAATTTCAATGAATGAACTGGCTGCAACAGCTGGTGCGTTGGATGCGCTGTTGGCCCAATCTACATGCCAGCTCTTTAGAGGTGATGCATTGGTCGAGCAAGGCCGCGGGTCTGATGTTTTAGGTAGCCCATTGAGAGCCCTGGTGTATTTTTTAAATGAGCTGCGTCAGTGTCCGGGTGCGCGGGATATTCAGCCGGGCGATGTGGTTACAACGGGTACATGGACCGATGCGTGGCCTGTTCAAGCAGGTGAGACTTGGAGCACCCGTTTCGGGATCGCGGCGTTGCCCCTAACCGTTCATTTTGAATAAGGCATTGCGGTAGCCGAGGCCTGTCGGGCCTCTGCCTGCAATGGCCTCAGTACCCAGGTGGCGGTTGAAAGCCTCCCACAACATCGGCCATCAGTCGCGCAAAGTGTATGGATGACAAGTCATGAAACCGCTTTGCAACTATTTGCAGCCCACACGGCAGCCCATCACGCGTGAGACCTGCAGGCGCAACTGTTGATGGGAGCAAGGCCATGTTTGAATAGCCTGCCCAGAACAATTGATCGACTACAGGTTCACGGCGACCGTTGATTGGAATCGTTCGTTCAGCGCGAACGCCCTCGTGATCGTGTAAGAACGCTGTTGATGCCGCCGTGGGGCATAGCAAGAAGTCAAAATCATCGAACCACACATCCCACGCTTGCATCATTTGATAACGCTTTTCGTTGAGCTTTAACCACTCGTGGTGACTCAGCGAGACGCCTCGATCAACCATGGTGTGATAGGACCAATCGTCAGGGGCAGCAGCGTCCGCTCGTGCACGGTGTGCTGACAACTCTTCAGGCGTTGCATGCGCACCGGTAGCGCTGCGTAAGAGAAGCAGGTAGGTACGGAACGCTTCGGTGGTGTCTACTGCCGGGCGGGCACCGTCCACCACCTTGACGCCTGCGCGGGCCAGCGCATCGACCGTGTGTTGTAGTTGGGAGGTCAGCGCATCATCTTGAGCGCAGTTGGGATCAGTCAGCATGACGCCGACCTTGAAATCTGACAGTTTTCGCTGTTGGGCTTGGGGCAAGTGCAGCGTCCAACCGACACCGTCTTGGGCGTCTGGGCCTGCCATGACTCTCAACGCTATTTCTAAATCGTCAGCGGCGCGGGCCAATGGCCCAATGACGCACAAGTCGTCTTCTGCCCGTTGCCCCGGCCACAGCGCACCCAGCGCCCTGACCGCTCCCCATGTTGGCTTGTGGCCGTAGACGCCGCAATAGTGTGCGGGGTTACGAATAGACGCGCCAATATCGCTGCCAAACTCCAGCGCCGTCATGCCGGCTGCCAACGCCGCTGCTGAGCCACCAGATGAACCGCCCGGTACACGTGTGACATCCCATGGGTTGTTGGTGGTTCCGTAAATACTGTTGAAGGTTTGCCAATCAGCTAAATGCCGTGGGACATTGGTTTTGCCAAAAATCACAGCGCCTGCGTTCAGCAAGCGATCAACTGCCAGTGCGTTGCGCGGGGGGAAGTTGTTAGCGAATGAGGTGTCACCCCATGTGCTTGGTGAGCCCACCCAATCATAGGCTTCCTTGATTGTGACGGGCACGCCATGCAGTGGTCCCCAATACTCGCCAGCAGCCAATGCAGCATCTGCTGCATCGGCGCGGGCACGAGCTGCGTCATTGTCTTGCCAAATGATGGCATTGAGTGCCCCATTAAAGCGCTCCGTTCGTGCTAAAAAAATCTCAAGTGCGTCGCGTGCAGACATCTCGCGGGCTTTTATTTTTTGAGCCAGCGAGGCAGCGCTGTCAAACCATATCTCAGTCATATTCATTATTCTCTTGGTGTCGGCAACGCGCACAACATATAGGGTGTTTGTTAGGCCGTGTTGGTTCAGGTGTTGGGGCTTTTTAGCGCGGCAACTGCTTATTGGGCTGGGACGTTGTTTATGCTTGTCCCTGCCTAGGCTGTCAATAAAACAGGTGACACCCCGCGCAGCGGTAGGCTGTATGTGCTGCAGCTGACAGGCCGAAAATTGTGACGAAACGCACCCCCGACACCTTACACGCCCCCAGTAGGGTGGGTTGGGTCTATCCACAGCACTTGCTCTGGTTTCTCTGCTGGCTCGATGTCGAGGTTGACAGCAACGGCTTGCCCATCGCTGCGGCATAAGACACATTCAAGCGTCTCTGTTGGGCTGGCATTAATTTCTTGATGAGGGACATAAGGCGGAACGTAAATAAAGTCACCTGGTCCAGCCTCGGCAGTGAATTCCAACTGATCGCCCCAGCGCATGCGAGCGCGGCCCTTTACGACGTAAATAACGCTTTCTAAGTGGCCGTGGTGGTGAGCGCCTGTTTTCGCATCGGCATGGATGGTCACCGTTCCGGCCCACAGCTTTTGCGCGCCAACACGCGCAAAATTAATGGCGGCCTTGCGGTCCATGCCGGGTGTGCTGGGCACATTGCTGTCCAGTTGGTTGGCGCAGACGACGCGAACGCCATCATGTTTCCAGGGCGCATCGTGCTGGTGAAGGTGGTCGTGTGTCATGGCATCTCCTGTTGTCTAAAGCCCCAGTGTGTCAGTCATCGGTGCTTGTTGCACATGCTGGACACAGTTTGAGAGAACCGGTGTAAGCGGTACCTAAGGTTTAGGAGTAGTCTATGGGCTTTTGCAGCGTTCACTGCATGCTGCTCATGTGTGCGAATTTGTGATGACATGCCAACACAATGGCATGTGCGTTCTGGCAGCGGCGGTGCTCCTCGCAGCAAGCCTTTTATTTGGTAGACCCTCCATTGACGACTTCAATTCAGACTAAAAAACGACCCGACGCCCTGTTGGTAGCCAACTTGATGGCACAACTGGCATTTGGTTTGTTTGCGATGACCATTTGTCTTCCATCTATGCAGGAGTGGGGCGCAATATTCGACGCCGGCCAAGCATCGGTGCAACTCACGTTCAGTGGTTTTTTGGTGGCCTACGGGGTATTGCAATTGATTTACGGGCCATTGTCAGACCGTGTGGGCCGCAAAAAAGTGTTGATGCTTGGTATGACCATCGCGTTCATTGGTTCATTGATGGCGGCGTTGGCACCGACATTAACGTGGCTGATTTGGGGGCGCATTGTGCAAGGGGCAGGTGCCGCAGCTGGCATGGTGGTCGGGCGCGCAATGGTGCAAGACCTGTTTGAAGGGCCAGAGCGCACGCGTGTGATGGCTTTTGTGGGCATGGTGATGGGCCTGTGCCCACCGCTGGCCACGATTGTGGGCGGGCAGTTGCATGTGCAGTTGGGCTGGCGCGCCAACTTTGTAGTGATTGCCACCATGGTGGCATTGCTGCTGGTAGCTGCTTGGCGTGGACTGCCTAGCCACAACACAGTCAACGCAGTACAGACGCATTGGCTGCAAACGATGTTGTCTTCATACCTGGCGTTGCTCAAAGAGCCGTTGTTCTTGTTGTACGTTGCGATTTTAGCTATGGGCACGGCCACCTTTTATGCCTTTTTAGGTGGCGCGCCTATTGTGTTGGGAAGCTACGGTGTGAAGCCAGATGGTATTGGTTTTTACATCATGGTGGTACCTTGCTCGTACATTGCTGGGAGTTACCTCACGTCACGCATTGTGCTGCGCATGGGCAATCGACGCATGATGCAATTGGGTCAAGGCGTAACGCTGTCTAGCGTTGTACTGGTGTTGTTGCTTGCGCTTGCAGGCTTGAATTCCCCGCTTGCATTTGTGATGCCGTTGATGCTGTTTGGCTTAGGTCAAGGTTTGCTGGTCCCCCCAGTGCTGGCCGCAACAGTAGGCTTGAGACCCATGTTGGCTGGATCAGCCGCAGCAGTGGCTGGTGTGACGCAGCAGTTGCTGGGTGCGCTGGGTGGGTTCGCTGTGGGTTTGTTTCCGCACAATGGTGCGACCAACCTTGGCTGGTTGATGTTGGGCTTAACGCTGGTTGGCGTTGTGGCGCAATGGTTCTTACATACAAAAGAGCCGCTATAAACCGCGTGCTTGGTCAAACAGCCTGCCAGCCCTTGAGCGTGTGTGCTTCTAGCCCTGCGGTCTGTGTGGGTTAGCCGGCATGGGGGATGTGCCGTCTAGTTCGCGAGTACAGCCATATGCAAATAGTCAGATTCAGCAGGTTCCAAGCTATGCCATTTAAAAAAGCTGCGGCGTAAGTTCCTGTGAGATCAAACAACTTGCCTGAGATCCACCCGCCAAACGCCATACCAGCCAATGTTCCAAATATGACGGTCCCAATTCGGTTGCCCATGTTTGTAATTGGAAAATACTCTCGAATCACGATGGCGTAAGCGGGCACAATGCCGCCTTGAAACAGCCCGAACAAGCCGGCAATGATGAACAGCGACACCACGCCGTCAAAGGGTAAAAACAGCGTCAAAGCCAAGCCCTGCAGGCCAGAGCTGAGTATCAATGTCTTTAGGCCGCCAATGTGGTCGGATATCCAGCCAAACAGCAATCGACTGATAACGCCCAGACCTAGCATTAACGACAGCATGCTGGTTCCTTGGAGAGGGCTTAAGCCCAGTTGCATGCAGTAAGCCACCAGGTGAACTTGGGGCATAGCCATTGCCACACAGCAGCCAATGCCCGCCACTACAAGCGCCCACTGCGCGCGAGACGGCGACAGACCAAAGGGTCTTGATCGGTCAATGGTCTTGCCCAAGTGTGTGGTGGCTGCCAGTGACATTGCAGGTGGCGGCTGGCGAATAAGCCGGTTAAGTAACAGCATGCCAACACCGCAAACAATGCCTATGCACATGTAAGTCGCTCGCCAGCCCACAGTGCCAATGCCAAATTGAATGATGGGCGGCCACAATGTGCCCGCCAAGTAGTTGCCGCTGGCGCAGATGGCCACGGCTATACCTAGGTACTTGCGCCACCACCTCGCGGTGTCTGCCATCAGTGGCACAAAGCCACTGGCGATGCCTAAAAATCCAATCAAAACACCATGCGTTAGGCAAAACCACCAGATGTTTGGGGCTAGGGCGGACAGAATGAAGCCGGCGCTTACGCCCAGAGCGCCAATCGTAACCACACGGTTGATGCCCCAGCGGTCGGCCACACGTCCCAAATAAATACCACCTATACCAAACGACAACATGGTGATGGTGTAGGGCAGAGAGGCTTGTGCTCTGGATACGCCGAACTCTTGCTGAATGACTGGCAGCACCACGGACAGCACCCACATGCCGCAGTTGCCCAAAATAGAAATTCCCAAGATAACGCCCAGTCGCTTGGCTGAGGCTTTGGAGTCTATGAGGCTAGCGTCGCCGGCTGGTTGTGTTGTGCTGGTGGTCATGTTGGCTGAGTTTCGACACATCATACGGAGCGATTGTGCATACCGCTAGCGCGTAAAGCTCTTAGACACTGTGGTGCATTGATTCAAATGACGCACCTTGGCTGTACAAAAACGCAGACAACAAGCGCTACAAATAACGTGTCATGTCTTTGAACTATTTCAGAGTGCGCTGTCGATCTGCGGTCAGTAGGCCTACAAGTCTGGTGAGGCAATGGTCCATATGGTCTTTGATCAAAGCCTTTTTTGCTTGTTGCACAGCCCACCTCAACTGCTTGTAGCTGCTGGGCAATGTCAAGGCAGGTGCACCCTTTTAACAACATATCGATAGGGCTAGAGAGGTGGCCATTCGCTCTTTTTCAACGTTTGATGATGGCTGGGTGCGAGGCGTGTGTGTGATGTTGTGTCATTGAAAATCGTAACCATCCAGGGGGAGGTTATAGTGATTCATCATTTTTGTATATGCCCTATGACACCCCCCTTTTTGTTGAACCGTTCCCGCACAGCCATGCTTAGAACACAGTGGTTGATGCTGGTGTTGGTGACGCTTTGGATGCTTGTGGCATCATTTGGTATGACAAGTTCTCACGGCCTTGCGCCGTTGTCGCAGTCTCACGATTCAGTCGTTGTGGCAGTTGCTAGTTCACATCAATTCGAGCATGGGCATGCGCATGAGCTGCATTTAGATGAGCCCATGTCGAACAACGCTGCAGCGTTTGCATCCGAAGCGCATCCCCATCACAGCATGGATCACTCGCATGACACGTCACATCGTTTGCCAATGGCGTGGCCCGTTCCACCCGCGCAGATACACAGCTGGAATGTGACGCTGCAGCCTTGGGTTGACAAGGGGCAGACCTACCGGCTTGACCGCCCCCCAATGGCTTAAGCCGCTTTCGACAAAGCCATGTCGCTGAACCTCTCAGCGCGTTTATTTTTTCCAGATTTATTTCAGATTGTTGGAGTCTCTATGCATAGCCATGTTTATGACAGGCCGCCACGTTCGTTGTGGGCGAATTGGCAAGCCGCTTTACTGTTTCTAGTGTGTCTATTTGTGTACCTCGTTGCCACAGGCAGTGAAGCTTTTGCCCATGCCGTAACGGCAGGTGATAAGGGGTACATACAAGAGGTGGCAGGCGTCAAGTTGTTGCCCTTTGTGTACTTGGGTGCCAAGCACATGATGACGGGCTACGATCACATCCTGTTTCTCTTTGGTGTGATTTTCTTTTTGTACCGCTTACAACACATTGGTATGTATGTCAGCTTGTTTGCGTTGGGCCATTCCACCACCATGATCTTGGGGGTGTACTTCAACGTTGGCATCAACAGCTACTTGATAGACGCCATCATCGGTTTGTCTGTTGTGTACAAAGCGCTGGACAACATCGGTGCATTTCAGCGCTGGCTGGGTACGCAGCCCAACACAAAAATCGCAACGCTGGTGTTTGGCTTGTTTCACGGCTTTGGATTGGCAACCAAAATCATTGAGTACGAGATATCTCCCAATGGCTTGGTGCCCAACCTGCTTGCATTCAACGTGGGCGTTGAAATAGGACAACTGCTGGCGCTGGGTGTCATCTTGATTGGTATGAGCTACTGGCGGCGCACGCTCAGTTTTGCAAAACATGCCTACACCGCCAACGTCGCCATGATGAGCGCGGGCTTTATGTTGGTGGGCATGCAGCTCACTGGCTATTTTGTGTCTTGAACACGTAAGGAATACATAACATGTACAACAGCGATACACCTGTACGGGCTGAGCTGCCCACATCTAAACAGCTGTTTAGATCAACTATTTTGGCCATCATATCGGCGTTTATTATCTTGGTAGCGGTGGTTTTACCGGCTGAGTATGGCATTGACCCAACTGGTGTTGGACGTGTGTTCCAACTGACAGACATGGGGAAAATTAAACAGCAGTTGAAAGCGCAAGTTGCGGCTGACGCGGCCCTTAGCCCAAACACTTCTGATACAACCCTCGCTGCGAATCAACAGCAGACGCCAACGGTTGCGGCTTCTGTTAGCCCGCTGGAAGTAGCCGTTGCAGCTGATGTGGTTGAAGAGAAGGCTACGACTGACACAACTTGGCGGGATGAAACGCCTTTCACCTTGTCGCCTGGTGAAGGCCTAGAAATCAAGCTCAAAATGATCAAAGGTGGACAAGCGCCATTTAACTGGGTTGTTACAGGCGGCGCCGTTAATTTTGATACACACGGCGATGGCCTTGGTCAGTCCATCAGTTATGAAAAAGGCAGGGGTGTTGTCTCAGATGAAGGCGTTTTGGAAGCCGCGTTTACCGGTAACCATGGCTGGTTTTGGCGCAACAGGGGGCAGTCTGATGTCCAAGTTGTTTTGCGCACTAGGGGCGACTACAGCGTCATAAAAAGATAAAGCAGCACCAGGTGCAGCGGCCTGAGTCGCTGTATCAGGGCGAACTTTAAGACACCACCACACATAGCAGCGCTCCACCCTGTAAAGATCAACGCTATTGGTTCTGTTGTGTGACGCTCTTAAAGGGAGAGGCGTTGCGGTCATGGCGGTTGATCCAGCGCCGAGCGGTGTTCTTGATGACTAAGCAATGCGCCTATTCAGATTCTTAGTTTAGAGAACTGCAATTGCGTTGCCCCAGATCGCGGGGATGCGTGCGGACAAACTACTCACGGCCCATTGCTTTAGCAAATGGCAGTCATCCAGTTACCTAATGTCTGGATCGGTCTTATTGGTTGTGTTGTCATCTGGTTGTATGGCGTCATCACTGTCTGTGGTTACATTGTGAGCAATTTCATCACTTAAAAACTGTAAGGCGGTGAGCTGCTCTTCAATTTTGAACTCGTAGCGAACAATTTGGTCAAGCAATTGTTGGGCTGTCTCAATTGATTGTTCAGCAGTTATTTCCATACGCTGATAGCGCCTGCCCAGTTGGAAAATTAACTCAGCATACTCATCCGGCAGGTACGCCCAAACAGCTTTGCCATTGGCTGTTCCAATTTGTTGGTAAACAGTGTGTTGTGGTTCTTCGGGTACAGCCTTACCCGCCGCCAATGCAGCCATGAGGAGATCTTGGTGATCGGCTGTTTTTTGAGCGCCGTCAATAAAAGTTTTGTCTAAATGCGCCCGCGTTAACATGCTCATTCGCACACGCAAGCTGCGTTCGGTTCTGCCTTCACCTTTCAGGCTAACAACCTTGTCAAAGTCCTGCTTAGCTTGTTTTTTGAGCGTGTCAGGAGTTTGTATTAAATTAAAAAAAGCCATTTGATATGAGTGGTGTATGGTTTATATAATCGTTAGACAATATAAACAAATCCTTAAATTATTTTGGGAAATATTTTATATGCAAAGTGAAATGCCCGCTAGGATTAAGGGCACCAGTCTGAGCTGAGCTGAAAAAGATGGGGGTCTTTGTGCAAGAACTGGCAAACTCGCCCGCACATGTTCAGTCGCAGCCTGTTGGCTGTGGGCTTGGCGCACCCCTCGCATGTTCAGGGTGTGGTCCCGACCCCTGCCCATATGCCTAGACTACCTTTGTTGTACCAGACATTGCGCGTTACCCGAATTCGAGAGGGCTCACAGCCTGATTCGGCAGTTGATGTGTCCAAGTCCCGCCCATTGGCCACGACTGCGAGTCGCTGCTGTGGCGAGACCTATAGGGGTGGCCCGCATGCCGCTTCAGACCTCACGCTGAAACCGATGCCCATTGAATGGGAGTTGGCTTCAAACATGTGGACTGCCAAACGTGCCGTTGCTTGCGTGCTGTCACTGGCGATGCGTTGATTGGGTCTATGCATTCGCATCCGTCGTGCACTGTAAGTGGCTGCTCAAAAGCGCTAACTTCACCTGTCTCAGTCCCTGTTAGGTCCATTCTCACAGGTTGCGTCAAGGCACTCCAAAAGGGCGGGGCGCTTGAAGTCGGTAACGTGATTTGATGCGTTTAAGCCGACAAATCAACTCTGACAAACCCATGGTTGTTGTCGGGCGTATCGTCGACTGTGTTGCCTGCTTTTGAAGCAGTTTCGGATGCAAGTGATTGCAGATGCCCACCACGGTTTAATAATTTCAGACCAAAGTGCTGAGCGGCATACAGATTACTGCTTTGCAACGCAGTACCAATATGGTTCACGTATGGGTCCGCTGACAGAGAGGGATCACAATTAACGAGGGCAACGAAGGCTTGACGCGCTGCGTCTAATTCACCCGCTTTCAGTTTCTCTAGCAAGACTTGCAGGTGGTGCCCGCGGCGCTTGTGCCTGTCATCTTGTGGTGATTTTTTGCCATGCCATTGCTGTGTGTTGGCATCAACACGTATTGCGAACGAAGTATCCATGATTAGCACTCCTGTTGGTGTGTTTGTCTGACCTGTTGTTAACTCTTCTCTTGTCGTTGCGATGTCAAATTGTATAAATGAGTGATTGGCTGCCACACTCAACCTGTTTAGAAATGATCGATACATATTGAATGTCAATAAACCAGTCACCCGTATTGGTACAAGCATAAAATATGCCTATACGCAATGAGCGATTTATTGGCCTCGCACCAGATGCTCAAATATGCTCAGATGTAGAGAGTAAAACAGCATTTCAGGTCAATTCAAACACGGCTGCTTGTGTGCGCAGGGCTTGCGTCTTGAGCCCGTTAAAACCCATGGCATGAGCGATTAAATAAACGCTAAAAATCAGTGTGACATGTGTGCCGGTGGTATTTTATTTTCTGTAAGTCTTGCCGACAGCATGGTGTACATATTGGCCAACAGGTTGGCATCTGCAACCCATGCATAGCAGCCATTGAGGAGGGACGACTTGGCGGTTTCTGGCTGCATAGAAACGCTATCCACAGCGGCTGTTCCCTCAGGCCAGCCCTTGACTGTTTGAATCGCAACAGTTGCCATAGGGAGCAGCAGTTCCCGAACATGTGTTCGCCCCTGAGCTGCGAGCACACAGACATGCACATCACTGCCCGACACGGGATCTACCCGATAAGGTTTTGTAAATGGGTAGCTCTAAGCGTCAATCATGCGTGCAGCGCTGACAGATCTTAGACCTGAGTTACAAGGCCCACATACCACCCCTGTATGCTTCACACCGCGCGTGATGAGTCGCGTATTGCCTGGCTTAATTGGGCCCGATGGTGTGGCGTTTCCAAAGAAAGCAATTTTTTATACCAACACACCCAGTAGGTGACCCAACACCATGCCAAATACGCTGTGGGTAGCAAGGGCTGCGCTGCATGCATAAAGCGGACGGGGGGTATGGCGTGCGCACAGACCGGCGCCCATGGCTGGCATGAAGAAAAACCATGGCACTACAACGCTGATAACGCCAAATACCAGGCCATCGCTGAGCGTTGGGGTGAGTAGGCTGACGTGTTTCCACAGCACGTAGTAAACCAACACATACACACCGCCAACGGCGTAGTGCAACACCCAACCTGCGGCCGCTTCACCGGTTACAGCCGGGGTGTTTGACAGAGACTTGTTGAACACAATGCGTTCGCGTAGCAGCACCAGCAGCCAGCGACCTGTGAGCTTCCAGTTGGTCGGGGGTAACCCCCCAAGCTTGTAAAACAGGCGTTGCCAAACGTCAATGGCCGCAACAGACAACACCGATATAAGAATTAACTTGAATGACAGCTCGAGCATGTGTATCAATAATTATTTAAAAGTGACAACGGTTGTATTGTATTGTGGGCGCTATGGGTTGTAGCCCATATCCAGCTAGCGGCAGTGCGCAAGCACTGTAGGGGGGCTACAAATTTGTATGCGGGACACAACGTGCTTCGGTGTTGGTCTGTACAAGCAATCCATCCATACATAATTCTGTCAAACTACTACTTTCAACCGAATTTTGGAGTTTATTATGGCAATGCGTATCAACGATGTTATTCCCGATTTTACGGCTGACACCGATCAAGGGTCTATTGATTTCCACACCTGGTTGGGTGACGGGTGGTCTATTTTGTTTTCACACCCCAAAGACTTTACGCCAGTGTGCACCACCGAGTTTGGAGCCGTTGCGCAGCTGGCTGACGAATGGGCCAAGCGCAATACCAAAGTCATTGGCGTATCTGTGGACGGGGTGTTGGCACACAAAAAATGGAAAACCGATATCGAGACTTTTTCGGGAGCCAAGGCGGGTTTCCCCATCATTGCGGATGAAGACCTTGCTGTTTCTAAATTGTTTGATATGTTGCCGTCTGAGGCCTATCTACCGGACGGTCGCACGGCTGCAGACACCGCTACGGTCCGCTCTGTTTTCATCATTGGACCAGATAAAAAACTCAAACTGTCGATGACTTACCCGATGTCAGTGGGTCGTAACTTTGCTGAAGTGCTGCGCGCGCTGGACGCCCTGCAATTAACGTTCAATGCGCCACTGGCAACACCGGCCAATTGGACAGTTGGTCAAGATGTGGTCGTGGCCCTGTCTTTAAACGATGACCAAGCCCGTGAAAAATACGGCAGTATTGATATCAAGTTACCGTATCTGCGCATGGCGAAGGCACCACTTTGAATACAGCATTTTGAGCTTAATACGCTGGTGATTGAAGCGGTTCATCAACAAGGCTCTTGGCAGTCAGGCAGGGCGCCTTGTAGCGTTTTTTATGGCAGTAGCCTAAACAGTTGGTTGTTCACGTCGTGAGCAACCAACGATGCTGTGAGAGCTAGCGGACAGCGCGCATGGTCTTCAGACTTTGTCCATGCCCATGTGCCTGCCTCAGCTGGACGTTTCAATCATTCGCAGAAATTCTTTGCATCACGTGGGTCAACATGTACCGTTTTTGTGGTGAACGTGCTGAAGCCGCGTTGCGCAACATGTTGGCCACTGCTGCTCGGTTAGTCGGTCGGTCGGTTGGTTGGCTTAAAACCGCCAGACTGTTGTGCCTAGGGTTGTTGCCTATAAGTTGTCCGGCCCGTGAAACTACAACATTGCAGTTGTCTGAGTGATTGGGTTGCGTTTTTTTTCACATGTGCTGAGTGTGCGCCGGGACCGCGGCCATGCAGGTGGTCGCTGCAAGACTGTAACCGGGTCAGCCTCTAGCGGCGTGCGGTTTAAAGTCACCGTGCCACGGCATGCTTGATGTACTGAATATGTTTCCCAAGCGATTAACTGAATCGCTCAGTTTCAGTAAGCGTTGTGCGTGCTGCACCAAAAGACATCGACAGGAGACTGCAGTCACGTCCATTGATGCGCAGCTTTACATTGCTTGAGCTGGTGTTGAACGTTCTTCTGCACATACCTGTTTCAACCCAACCTTTTATACACTCACCTTCTTTGGTCTCCCAGCTTGCCACTGGCTTAGGTCCGTTACCTAGGGTGGCATGATGGATGTACAAGTTAAATTAAACATGTTGGGCTTTATATGTTTGATGACCTGTTAAGTTGATCACCTTGTCCGCACTACAGGGCGTTTCTCTTCAAAAAATTGGATTGTATGCATCAACGCAGTACTGGGTTAGAGTGTTGCGTTGTCGACTTGTGGTAGTCAACGGGGTGTCATATTTTTTTCGATGAACAAACCGCAGTAGCGATCAACCGATACACATTTAGGAGCGATGGCATGTACGAACGGATTCTTCTTGCCTATGACGGTTCAGAGGCTGGACAGCAGGCTTTGCTGGCATGCAAAGACCTAGCACAGTGGAGTCAATCTGACCTATGGCTTGTGGCGGTTATGCCGCCAGCAAGCAGCGTGATCGCTCTTGAGGTCGGTGGGTTCACACCATTACAAACTGACCAAGATACAGCCTACTTCCAACGCATTCTGGATGACGGTCTACGTCAAATGAGCGACGCTGGACTTAAGACTCAAGGAGAGTTGCTCGTAGGGGATTCTGTCTACTCAGTCACAGAGTTTGCTGTAAAAATTGACGCCAACCTCATTGTTGTTGGTCATAAACATATAGACGGCTGGACTGCACGGTGGTGGCGAGGAGCCACTTCTGGTGCTTTGATTGAGCATGCGCATTGCAGCGTGTTGTGCGTCATTTGTGATTAACGAAGAATGCTACCTTCACCCGCTTCTTATCAAATGCGATTGGCTTTTTCTGCCCGCTCACGACAGCTTGGAAGGGTGGTATTCCTACAAGTTGTTTGTTGACTTGACGTTGCGCCCGTATACCGGGCGGGATTGAGGTCACTCTATAAGCAATCTTTGGCACCTCATGGTTTGCAAGTCGTCAAGCTGCGCAACTGTGTGTGGCTATTTGTTGTGACGTTCACGTATGAAACTAATGGGTATTGTTGAGCAGGCACGATGCCGGTTTGACCAACGGAACCAGTTGATGCATCATTCAACCCGCTAGTAAATGTCTACACACGGTATTTTTTATGAGTCTCCAATATGAGTGAATTAACAACCCCGTCAGGCGTTGCATCCATGCAGCAACGAACCGATGCTGTCGAGGCAGCATTTGAGTTGCGCGGACACAAACCAGCAGAATTTATCAACGAGTTTGAGCACCTTGCAGAGGAACAATGGCTACCAGAGAACGGCGCTCGCGTGATCGCCAGGGCTTGGACTGATGCCGCCTTCAAACAAAAGCTGTTGACCAACGGGCGCGAGGCTGTTTATGAGCTTGGTTTGACCATGCCGATTCATCACCGCCACCTTGTTGCACTGGAAAACACGCCCACATGCCACAACGTCATCTGTTGCACCTTATGTTCTTGTACAGCTTTTTCAATAATTGGTTTGCCGCCTGATTGGTACAAGGAGTTAGAGTACCGTGCTCGCATTGTTCGAGAGTCTCGTACTGTCCTGAAAGAAATGGGCTTAGATCTACCCTCTGATGTGGAGATTCGGGTGTGGGACACGACTGCGGATACGCGGTACATGGTTATTCCTGAAAGACCGGCCCATACACTCGGGTGGACAGAACAACAACTGGTAGACATTGTGTCTAAGGACGCCATGATTGGCGTTGCGCGTATTTAGGAAGTTAACCATGGATGGCATGCATGATTTGGGCGGCAAGCAAGGCTTTGGCCGAATACGGTATGAGCTGAATGCAAAGGTATTTCACGAGCCTTGGGAAATGCGCGCCAACGCGTTGTACTCATTGGCAGTCAAACTGGGGCTGTTCAACATGGACGAATACCGCCATGCCATAGAGCGCATGGAGCCCCGCCACTATTTAACAGCCAGTTATTACGAGCGTTCACTCACAAGTCTTGCCACCCTGTGTGTTGAAAAAGGTGTGTTCACCTTGCACGAGTTGGAGAGAGGTTCAGGTGGTTCGTTTCCTTTGGCTTTGTCAAGTGCCGGTGGGCGCACCAATGTTGCTGGGCGAGACCATTTCAACATTGCCGAGAAGGTGCGCGTTCGGTCTGATTATGTGCCTGGTCACGTGCGCATGCCCGCTTACATTCGCGGTAAATGCGGTGTTGTGGTGGGGGTGTCGCCTCTCTATCCGTTTGCTGATGCACACGCCCATGGGGTTCAGTCTGATGATGAGCCCACTTACGATGTACGGTTTCAATCGCAGGACCTGTGGTCCAACGACAGCGACTCTGCGTTGATTCATGTCAGCGTGTTTGAAAGCTATTTAGAGCGCGCCACTGGTTAGTGCTTTGAAGTCATAGCCGTGATGAAAAACAAGCACTGCAATTGATTGGTGTGATCGATATGTTCATACGCTGAAAGACTCTAACTATTGATTGTCCAACAATTTTCTAACTGAGCTGCGACAGTCCCTTGCTTAAATGTGTCAAGTTTTTGGTCATGAGTCATTGTTATTGTCCGTCTCAGTGCGTATAGACGTTGAGCCAGTGATGTGCCCTAACCACACGGTTTACTGGAGCCCAGCAGCCGTTCAACTGCAGCTTTATAACGGCGTCCAACGCCATCCAACACCACGCGATATCAATCGCAGTTGAGGTGGCGAATATTGTGCAAGAGTGCTTTTATATCTGTTCGACCAGTTTTAAGTTTATGTGACTGGTTGGGTTGACCTGTTGCCAATGCCCGGTTTTGTTTTGCAACACCACTGCGACTCCCCAACGATCGGCCGCAGCTTGTATTTGCTGAGACGGTAACATGAAGAACACCTTGGTGAGCGCATCGGCCAAGGTACAACTGTTGGCAATGACCGTAACTGATGCCCAGTAGTGGGGTGAGTGGCCTGTCTGCGGCTGCAGTATGTGGTGCTCATGGTGGCTGAAAAATGTTGTGTGCGCATCTGAGGAGGTTGCCATGGCTCGTCCATTGGGTACTACAACCGGTCCAGTACCACTGGCCATATTGAATCTGTCCTCTATAAAAAACGATTCAGAATTCACTGACCCTATTGGTTGTAGTGATGTGGTTTCCCCAGTGTCGATACGTGCAGTTTGTATACCGTATGACGCGAGTTGTATGCGCACTTGGTCAGCTGCGTAGCCTTGTGCAATGCCGTTCAACGAAACAGACATTCCCTTGCGCTTAAATTTGATGGTGTCTTGCGACATTGCAATGCCGCGCCAATTTACCAACTGACACGTTGTATCTATCAGCTTGGCGCTGGGCTCATTGCCGTCTTCATGCGCAGCACGCCAGACTTGCCACAGCGGCTGCATGGTGACATCAAACATGCCATTACATTGCGAAGAAATGTTGTCGGCAATTTTCAACATCCTGAACAGATGCGGCGCAGTGCCTTGAAAGCTGCCGGCAGCATTGAGGCGGCACAGCGCACTGGACGGCAGGTATAGGCTGAGTTCGCGCTCGATATCGTGCAACAACGCGACGCAGCTGGACAGCGCTTTTTCAAGCTCTTGGGTGTCGTGATGTGCGGCTTGTAGCCACACAGTCGTGCCAAATCCCATCATGACGCGTTGCCGCCATACAAGCGTGTTTTGAGTTTGTTTGGTGGCGGCTAACGCTAGGCTGGTTCCAGCGGCGCCTAAAACGGTACACAGCCATTGCCGCCGTTTCATTGTGTTTGACCTTCAACGTGCAAATAAGTAACGGGTCTTTTGTTAGACATGACCAACGGGTAGCATTTTTTGTCGTCCTCGTGCGTGGCCACACAGTCTAAGCATTGAAAGCATTCGTCGTAGGCTATTGTCCCATTGGGCTCTATTGAGTCATAGTTACAGCCGTGTCGACATGTTTGGCATGGTGTGCCGCATTCATTGCGTCTTGGAACCCAGCGCCACAAACGAACATAGCCACCAATAGCCAAGGCCGCACCTAGTGGGCAAATGTAGCGACAGTACCCACGGTAGACCACCGCACTCAAGCCTACACAACATACGGCCCACACCACATAAGGCCACTCCCGTATAAAAAATAAACTGATTGCTGTTTTAAAAGGTTCTATTTCTGAGAGTAAATCGCTGTGCTGTGGGAACCAAAAAATGCTGCTGATGATGGCGGCAAGCAATGCATATTTCACCCACTTAAGTTGCGTGTCTACACGTTTTTTTATCCGGATATGACGAAAACCCAAGGCGCAAGCAATGCCACTCATGATTTCTTGTAGGGCTCCAAAAGGACATAACCACCCGCAAAAAGTGCCGCGTCCCCACACCAACAATGTGATGCCTACAAATACCCACAGGATAGAAGTCATTGGGTCGCTTAAGAAAAAGGATAGGTTGTCGCCAGCTTTGGCAGATTCTATTGCTGCGGCAACATTCACAATAGTCAGTTGCGCTTGTGCATGCCAGCCAATAAAACCTAGGGTAAACAACAGGTAAAGAGATCTGATGAGCCGCAGTCGTTTTGTTGTGTGGCTAACCCATTTTTGTTTTAAAAGGCCAACCACTAACAGTGCAAGTCCGGATAGCAAAATGACAATTTCTACCTGACGGCTTTGCCAGTGTGTTGCCCAGTCTGAACCTGCAGGTGCGGCGGAAAATGAGGCAAAAACTGTACCGTCTAGTTTGGCAGCAGCAACAGCCATTGACGACTCTATGACGTTGCGGGTGATGGCTTTTACCGTGATGGTACCCATGTGCACACCCGTTAAACGCGCACTGTTGGCGCTGACATCAAGTGTTTCAGACCAGCGGCCAATGCTGATGCCTTGGCGCAGATTGAGATTCTCAAATTGTTGCGTAAAGTCTTCCAGTACGCTTGCTGTACCGGGTCTAGCAAACAGCGGCTCCACATGTTGAACTAGTTCAGTCGCAAGCAGGTTTCCGGCTGGATCTAGCACCACCAAAATATTCATTCTCTTGCCGCTAAATCCTCTTACATCAGCAAAGTCTGCGGTTTGAAATGCATATCCTGCAAAGCTTGGCTTACCTTGCAGCGCATTGCTGTCTGGCAGAAAAATGGGGTACACAGCCAAGTCTGTTAGAGGCTCACCTACAACATAGTGTGTGCCGAGATGGCTTGCAATGTCGTCTTTATCTAGGCTGGCCCAAGCGTTAGCGGCAATGAGTGCTGCTAGCAAAGCAGGGCCCCAAAATTTAAAAAACAGAGCTATTTTTTTGTAAGCATGTGTGTGTGTTTCTGTCGGCACTGAATGTAGCATTTGGGGGCATTACCTTTTGACATGTCGTCCAGCTCTGAGAATCGATCTGACCCTAAGAGGCTTTGATTGCATGTTGTGTCACATTTGGGATAGGTACTCAGATAACGCACACACCAACCCTAGTAACTACCCTTGGTCGCACAACGAACAGCATCTGCCTCAATTTGAGAAAGGTAGGGGATACCCCGTAATTCCAAAGTAAGGATTAGGTTGAACATCAACCTTGTTGAAGCCTTGGTGAAACCTTGGTGAAACCTTGGTACAAATTTCAATTGAATGCAGTTTGTATTTTTTAAAGTATTACCCTTTTAAAAAGGAGACATCACGTGAAAATTAAATGTCTAGCACTCATATCGGCATGCGCAATTGCTGGTGCAGCGTTCGCCCAAAATACAAGTGATCTCACGGCAGATCATAAAACTGCCGGTGATGTCCTAACCTACGGCATGGGCTACAACAACCAACGCTACAGCGCGTTGACGCAGATTAACAAAGACAACGTCGGCAAGCTCAGCGCAACTTGGGCTTACAGCCTGAACAACCCTCAGGGGCACGAGTCGCAGCCAATCGTGCATGACGGCGTGATGTACATCACGACCCATGACTCGACAGCAGCATTGGATCCGTTGACGGGTAAGCAGTTGTGGAAAAACATGATTGAGTACAAGCGTGATGTGTTTGCAATGGCCTGCTGTGGCCTGCTCAACCGCGGTGTTGCCATCTACAACGGCAAGGTGTACCGCGGCACGCTTGACTCACACATCATTGCCTATGATGCAAAAACCGGCAAAGAGGTTTGGAAAACCAAAGTGGCTGATTACAAGCTTGGTCATGCGATTACAAGTGCTCCCTTGGTCGCCAATGGCGTGTTGCTAACGGGCATTGCAGGCGGCGAATACGGCACGCGTGGCTTTGTCGACGGATACGACTTGAACACCGGTAAAAAATTGTGGCGTTTCAACACCACCGCGTATGGTGACGAGAAGGGCGCAGACACCTGGCCGGGTGAAACTGCCTTGCGCGGTGGCGCACCTACTTGGTTAACGGGTGCTTACGACCCTGAGCTTGACTTGGTTTATTGGGGTACGGGCAACGGCGGCCCCTGGAATGCTGAGTTCCGCAAGGGTGACAACCTGTACATTGCTTCAGTGATCGCAATACGTCCCAAAACGGGCAAGTTGGTGTGGCATTACCAATTTTCACCCAACGACTTGTATGACTACGATGCCACAGAAGTTGGTATGTTGGTTGATATGAAGATCAAAGGTAAAGACACCAAAGCGTTGGTTCAAGCCAACCGCAATGGTTTTTTCTATGTGCTGGACCGCACCAACGGCAAGTTGATTGCTGCCAACCCATACGTAAAAGTGAACTGGGCCGACAAAATCGATATGGCAACGGGTCGTCCCGTCGAGTCTGCTTTGACTAAAAGTATCCGTGCAGGTGGTGCTGAAGAAATTTTCCCATCTGTTTTAGGTGGCAAAAACTGGACACCTATGGCGTGGAATCCAGCTAACAATCTTGCCTATGCCAACACGCTCAATATGTCCTGGCCTTACGAGTTGGCCAAGCCAGAGTACAAGCAGGGTGAGTGGTATCTGGGTATGAATTTCAAGGGTGTCACCATGCCTAAGAATGAGCCACATGGTTATTTGCGTGCCATCGATCCTATGACAGGTAAAGACAAGTGGTCTAAGCCGTGGCCAGCCCAGCCTAGTATGGCCGGTACGTTAGTCACAGCTGGTGGTCTTGTGTTTACGGGCGCTGCGACGGGTGAAATCATGGCCGTTGATGCCGACACTGGCAAAACATTGTGGGAATTTCAGTCTGGCTCAGGCATTATTGGTTTACCAGTGACGTGGGAGCACAAAGGTCAGCAATACGTATCTATTGTGTCTGGCGGCGGCGGCGTTTGGGCATTGTTGGGTGATGCACGCATGGCTGAAACGCCAGCAGGCGGAACGCTGTGGACATTTTCGGTTAAATGAAAAAGTATGTGATATTGAGTGTCGTGAGTGCGCTTTGTGCGCTCACGACAGCCCACGCCTCTGAAGCTTTTACGATGGCGCAAGTCATCAAGGGCAAAGAGGCTTATGGGGATACCTGCATTCGATGTCATGGCATCAATATGGTCAATTCGGGTACAACTGTTTATGATTTACGCCGTTTTCCTAAAGATGATTCACAACGATTTTTTAGCTCAGTGTTGAATGGCTATGGGAATATGCCGTCCTTCAAAGGTCGTGTGTCTGACGAAGACATTCAAAGTATTTGGGCTTATGTTGCCACCCGCGGTGGAAAGGATCTTGAGTAAATGCGTTTAACTTTAATGGCAGTCGGAATGGCTGCCTTTTTTGCATTGCCTTCAGCTTGGGCCGCAGGTGATTCGTCACCCCTGCGTGTCTGCATGGCTGAAAACAATGCCCCCTTTTCATCTAAACCTTGGAAAGCACCCAACGTTTCGGGCTTTGATGTGGAAATTGCAAAAGCCATTGCGGCCCAGCTGCAACGTCCGCTAGAAATTGTTCCTTTTGAATCAGAGTTAGAGGACGAAAGCAACTTGTCGCAAGAGGTCAATGCCATGTTGAGCTCTGGCGTGTGTCACATTGCCAGCGGCTTTCCCATGCTCCAGCAAGACCTTGGTCCACCGGGTCGTGATGTCGCGCGTACTGCAGAGTATCCCGGTGCAAAGTCTTACAAGCAACGTCCTTGGATTAAGTTGGGCACATTAATTCCGAGCGCGCCATACCACGCAGTCGGCATGGCCTTGGCAGTCAAGGACCCCGCTTTTGCCTCTATCACGTTGGCCAATCTGGGCGATGCGCGAATAGGCGCTTTGGCTGGCACAGTTGCGGGTGCCGCCACAGTCCTTTTTAATAACCGTATGTGGCAAGCTCGGGTGAAACAGTTGTCTCGTGATGACAATGCACTTGAAATGATTGACGACGGTACCGTGGACACCATGTTGGTGAGCCTTAGCAAGCTAGATTTATGGCGAATTGACAAGCCAAACAGCATGGTTAAAAGCACGGGCTATGTTCATCCTATGCGCATGAATTTAGGCTTTGTTGGGCTCACAACAAATAAGCCTTTGTTGCGTGCAGTCTCTGATGTGATAGCAAAAGCCATTCTTGATGGCAGTATGGCTAAGTGGGCAAGCGATACCAACGTGTCTTGGTTGCCTCCAGTACAGCCGCATGTCAGTCAAGGACCCACAATGATGCAACTGTTGCGCACCGGCAGTTAGGCTCAGTTGGTTTGTGACTCGTAGGCGGTTTCGATCTTGACCTGCTGTGCCAAATTATGATAAATTTTTTGACTCAGCAGGTATTCGTAAATCGAGACAACTAATTGCTATGCACAGCCTCAGCACGACCCACAATCGCTCACAGTTGATCGCCCATGCAAGAGAGCTGGTTATTGACGGGCGCCTTGATGTGCCAACAGACATTGACCCATGGCTGACGCGCTCATGGAAGCAGTGTTCTGACATTGGTATGCGACCCAACGATGTTGTTGAACTCGAGCCTCTTTCCCACAGTCAAGTTATTGCTGTTACTGACCAATCACATCAGCTTATAAGTGCAGCTCGTCCAGCCATGCGCGACCTATCTGTGGCGGTAGGAGACGCTAGATATTTTGTTGTTCTCACAGATTCCAAAGGTGTTGCCGTTGAAGTGGGCGGGGAGGCCATTAGCCACGATAAACGCGCGCAAACGATTGCTCGTGTTGGCGTAGATCTTTCTAAAAACGTTGCGGGTACCAGCGCTATTTCTGGTGCGCTAGCTGAAATGCAGCCTGTTTGGGTGCATGGCAGCGAACACTTTTTTGATGTTTTTAGCGTGTTGAGCTGCGCGGGTGCGCCAATCATTGGTCCCCATGGTCTGTGCGTGGGCATGTTAAACCTGACGGGTATTGAGATACCAGAGCGAGCCGGGTTAAAACATATGGTGGCTCATTATGTGCAGCGCATTGAAAACACAATGACCATCAATTGCCCGCACGCTTTGCTGCTCCATTTGACATGGCCTGGTCAAATGCCTGGTGGCGATGCTGATGGTTTGGTGGCATTGGATCACGATGGTTATGTGATGGGCGCTAACTCAAGTGCTTGGAAAATGATTGCACAGACCCCTAGGGGTGAACGTATTCATGCAAATGACTTGTTTGCCGAATCGTCGGACACATTGTTTGATTTGAGCAGTCGTTTTGACAATCGAACCAATATCGCAACATGGTGTGGCATGCAATTGTGTGTGACTGCTTTTCGAGCAGGACAGCGGCCTCATTTTAGTCCAGTTGCAAGTTCTTCCGGTGGCGCCAAGCAGCCGCGCCTCAGGGATATGGAGGCGGTCATGATCAAACAAGCAGTGGCAGAGGCCAAAGGTAATGTTGCTGTAGCAGCCAAACGCCTAGGCGTGAGCAGAGCGACTTTATACAGAAAATTAAGTTAGCTTATCAGCCGCGATTGCGCACAGTTGGTAACCTGTTGTTACTGAATGGACGGAGCTACTGATTTATTGAAAGTCTGTCTTGCTTGTGCAAGGCGTTGCGTTGTCTAGGATGTGTAAGAACGCAGCTTCAGGTTCAGTTTGTGCAGTTTGTGCATACAACATGCGAAGTGAGTCATCAAAGCGCTTCAGACCGTCGCGCAAAATGATAACCCGATTTGCAAACGGTATCTCTTCTGCCAAGTGGGTGGTCCATAAAACTGCCACGCCATCGCGTTGTTGCAACCGTTGAACGGTTAGCAGCAGCTGTTGTCGTGACACGATGTCTAGGCCAACACTGGCTTCGTCCATCAGTAAAAGGCTCGGTCGGTGCAGCATGGCACGCAACAGTTCTACTTTTCGCCTGTTCCCTCCTGATAGAGATCTCACAACGCTCTGCGCCGCGTCTTGTAAGCCTATGTCAACAAGGCCATCGTTGATGCGTTGTTGTGCATCGGCACGGTCTAAACCGTGAAGCCTGGCATGGAACATCAGGTTGGCGTTTACGCTAAGGGCGATGTCTAAGGAGGGCTGCTGCAAAACAACCCCAATTTCCGCAAGCGCGCTGGCCGCATTTTTTCTCAGGTCGTAGCCCAGTACCGTTACCTCGCCTGCGTCAGCGCTAAACAGTCCCGTTAGTATTTGCATGAGTGTTGACTTGCCAGCACCGTTTGGGCCGAGTAAGGCAACAAACTCACCTTCGCGCAATTCGATGCTCACATCTTTCAGTGCCAATTTTCCAGCATAAGATTTGTGAAGGTTGACAGCACTCAGCACCACGTTTTTCATGAGATCCATTATGAAGTAATCAGCGCTCAAGTGCTATTGGTGCTAGCGCTCAAGTGACATGGCATGGTATAAATTTCTAAATAGAGGTCTCGTTTTTTTAGTTTGGATAAAGTCGCATTGCTGCAAATTTTTTTATGAAAATTCAATTGAAAAGTCTTTTATTACATAGCGTGTGTGCAGCAGCCTTGATGTTGGCTGGTGCTGCTGATGCTGGCAACGTCTGGGTCAGCAGCGAAAACGACAACAACGTGATTGTCTTCAGCGTTGAGGGTCAGCAAGAAGCAGTGATTCCGACGTGTCGTCGTCCTAGGCATTTGGCTTTTTCACCAAATTACACGCGTTTATATGTTGCTTGTGGCAACAGTGACGCGATAGGCATTATCGATGTGGCACAGCGAGAAATGGTCGGAGAAGTTCCTGTTGGTGAGAGCCCTGAGATCTTTGCGTTGTCAAACGACGGCCTGATTGCTTATGCGTCAATTGAGGATGAGTCTGCTCTTATTGCCTACAACCTAGTTTCTAAAAAGCCTTTATTTAGAGTCGCAACGGGCGCAGAGCCAGAAGGCGTGTTGTTAAGCCAAGATGGTTCAACAGCCTACGTCACTTCAGAGGTATCCAATGCAGTGCACGTGATTGATGTGACGTCACGCAAACAAGTATCGTATATACCCGTTGGAAAACGTCCGCGTCGTGGCGTACTGACCCCAGACGGTAAAAGCTTGTGGGTGACCAACGAGCTAGGCGCAAGCATCAGCGTCATTCATTTAGCGACAGCACAGGTGTCGCACACGATTGGCTTGCGCGTGCAGGGTCTGCGCGCCACAGACATTACACCTGTTGGTGTTGTTATGAACAGCGCGGGCACTGTTGCGTGGGTTGCGTTAGGTCGTGCCAATCGCATTGCACGCATTGATGTGGCTAGCAAGACCATTACTGACCTCATTTTGGCGGGACAACGTTCATGGGGTCTTACTTTGTCGCCAGATGAAAAGCGTTTGTATGTGACCAACGGGCTATCTGACGATATGACAATTATCGATGCTGTGACCTCAAAAGCGATACGAACTGTCCCCGCCGGTCGTGTGCCGCACACGGTTGTCTTATCACCGTGAGTCGGTTTGTCATTTCTAACTGCTCCGCACTAACCTTCATGCGGCCATTTCGCATAGGGCTTAGGTTGCTGTGTGGCTGTTGTGTGGCTGTGGCTTTACTGTGGCTACCTATGGGTTCGGTGTGGGCAAAAAAAGTTGTGCGCCAGATTCCTGTGGCGGTTATTTCATTGCAAGATGATGTGCGCTTTGACAGGCGTGTCATGGAGCGTCACTACCCCGGCCAACCTGCTGGTCGTTTGATAGGTGCGGCACGTTTGGGTGCGAGTGATGTAGGCATGGCGTTGTCTTTTGGTGGCTTTTCGTTGGCCATTGAAGACGTTCATCTGAGTTCTCAACAAGTACTTAACCAAGCGCTGGACAAGCTGGTGAGTGCCGGCGTGCGTTACTGGCTGTTGGATCTGCCACCACAAGTCATTGCGCAGGTCAGTGCACGTTACGCTGGTCAGGCTCTCATGTGGAATGTCAGCAGTGACCTAGATGCCTTACGAGCAGCAAGTTGTTCGCCTACGCTATTTCATACGTATCCGAGTGCGCGTATGTTTGCCGATGGGCTGGCGCAGTATGTAGCGGCTCGAAACTGGCGCAACTATTTAGGCTTAACAGGCCCGCTGGCACAAGATCAGTTGTTAAGCCAAGCTTGGCAGCGGGCTAGCAAGCGTTACGGTTTGAGTGCAGTTGATGAGAAGTTGTTCAAGCTGTCTGGCGATCCACGAGAGCGTGCGCTTGGGAATATCAAGCTCCTAACCAATGACCGTAATCATGACATTGTGGTGGTGTGGGATTCGCATGGCGAGTTTGCACGCAGTCTCCCTTATGCAACGCAACGTCCTCGTCCTGTGGTCGGCTCCAACGGTTTGGTGGCATTGGCCTGGCATGCCCAATGGCCTCGCAACGGAGGCCCGCAGTTATCTCGCCGGTTTAAACAAAATAACAACCGCGACATGGTTGGACAAGATTGGGCGGCTTGGGTTGCCATCCGCTCTGTAGCCGCCGTGTTGTTGGCTGAGCCGACAGGTGATTTAATTGTGCAAGCCAATGCCTTGAGATCAACCGTGTCCGTTGATGGCTACAAAGGACCAGCTTTGAGCTATCGGTCTTGGGATGGGCAGTTACGCCAGCCAGTTTTATTGGCTCACGGTGACGGTGTCATTGCTACTGCGCCGGCAGATGGTGTGCTTCATCCGACTGAGGTTCTAGATACCTTAGGCGTCGACCAACGCGAGACAACATGCAAGTTTTAAAAACCAGTAACCATGCGCAGCCCATGTCCAAGCCACGACAGCGAGTGAACCCGTGGCTGCACAGGTGGCGTGCCTTAACGGCTGTGGTAGGGCGCGAAATATTTAAATTTATGCGTCAACCAACACGGTTAGCGTCTGCGTTGGTGAGACCGCTGTTGTGGTTTGTGGTGTTTGCCGCTGGCTTTCACAATGTATTTGGTATAGCGATTATTCCGCCTTACGAAACCTACATTGAGTACAAGGTGTATATGGTCCCAGGCTTGTTGGGGATGATCGCACTGTTCAACGGTATGCAGTCTTCACTGTCATTGGTGTACGACCGTGAGATGGGTGTGATGAGACATTTATTAACAGCGCCTTTGGCTCGTGGGTGGTTGTTGCTCTTCAAGCTGCTGGCTGGTGCCAGCTTGTCGCTGTTGCAGATGGTTGTGTTTATTGGTATCGCGTGGCTGTTTGGTGTTTATTTTACGTGGGGGCATATCTTATTGGCATTGCCTGTGATGGCTCTGGCCTGCGTGCTGTTGGCCGCTGTGGGTCTGCTCTTGTCTGTATATGTGCGTCAAATGGAAAATTTTGCTGGGGCGATGAATTTTGTGATTTTCCCCATGTTTTTTATCAGCCCTGCTTTGTACCCATTGTGGAAGCTAGAAGAATCTGGAAGCTATTGGCTACACTTGTTGGCACAATTCAACCCATTTACCTACGTGGTTGAAGCGATTCGGTTTGCACTGTACGGTCAGTTACATAGCCTTGGCATTGCCACAATGGTGTGTGGCACATTGTTGTGTTACTTAATTGCTTTGGGTGGGTATGACCCGCAGCGGGGATGGGCCAAGCATCATTAACCTGGCGTTTGTTACAACGTTGCGCTGGCTTTGCACTGCTTTATCAAACGCAAGTGATGCCTATGCCATTTCTCGGGCTACAGCTTCAAATGCTTTTGCCATTGCCTCGAGCATTCTTGGATGTGTAGGGTCGTGACCGGCTTGGGGGACTACTTCAAGGGTGCTGTTGGGTAATTTTTTTGCCAAATCGATAGCGCTCTGTACCGCGCAAACACGGTCTTCAGCGCCGTGTATCAGCCTGATGTTTGGAATGTTGAGTTGTGCTGCGTGTTCCAACAATGGGGCGTCTCGCAGCCAGCAACCGTTGCGCAAGTAGTGGCTCTGTATCCGGTAGCGGTCGTGCATGGTCAATAACGCTGTACCTGCTAGTGATTTCGAGGGTGTCTCCCCGCTATTTTTCTGTGCCTCCCAGCTGAACCATGCCGCAGCAACAGCATGCGCTTGTGGTTGATTCAGTTCTGGCAGTTGTTCCCAATTGTTGACAAGCAGCGGCGGCGCATCTTTAAAAAAAGCAGCGATTTCGTGTGACCTAGCTAAAAAAATGGCGCGCAACAGCATGCCTGAAATACCCGTGGGGTTATCAAGTGCGACTGCCAATGCCAGCGTAGATCCCCATGACCCGCCAACAAGAAACCACCGGTCGATACCCAGCTGTCTTTTTACAAGCCGCATGTCTGCGACCAGGTGTGCCGTTGTGTTGAGTTGTATGCCGCCCCTTGGTGTACTCTTTCCTGAACCGCGTTGGTCCACACTGATGACTCGAAAAATATCGGGATTAATGAGTTGTCGAAGCAATGTGGATGAGCCAGACCCTGGGCCGCCATGCAGCAATGCCAGAGGAATGCCATGTGGATTACCCCACTCTTCTACATGAACGCTGTGCGTGCTTTCAGTTGTTAATTTAAACGTATTGAACGGTGGCCTATTTTGATGAAAATAAGGCTTGGGTGCATCGTTTGTTTGTGGTGTACGCATGCCAAATGGTAGTGCACATTGGCAGCAGGTCTCGTTACATTGGCTCACTGATGCAATAGCTGGTGTGTTGTGCGGGCTTGCTGCTGTTATTTTGGCACAGCGATTGTGTGGGCCTTCAGGACTAGGGTAAGTACTGCAATCATCCGACAGCTTTGTATCAACTTGAGAAATATGAAACTGATTGTCAAATTCTTCGGGTTTTCACTAGCTACATGCGTGCACCAATAAGCCAACATGAGTTTGGGACAAAAAAATCCCCGTTGGCATCAATCGGTGTGACGATACCTTTTTTTAAGGACGAAGTTTATGACATGGCAAACTCCATCAGCAATTAATTTCCGCTTCGGTTTTGAGATTAACTTGTACGTTTCTGCGCGCTGATTTTTAAGTATGACCAACGGCGTCTGTGCGAAAGCTCAGGCGCCGCTCTTCTTCATGGCCCAACCTTTTAGCCGATAGCAGCTTCGGCTGTTGAGGCACACACTATGCGCATTACTATTCTCGGCGCCGCAGCAGGCGGCGGATTTCCCCAGTGGAACTGCAATTGTCGCAATTGTGCTGGCGTTCGCAACGGCACGGTACGTGCTAAAAGTCGGACCCAATCCTCAATTTTTATTCGCAACGACACCGATGCCGATGGTATTTTGTTCAACGCATCACCTGACATCTTGGAGCAAATCCGCAACAGCCCGACACTTCAGCCCGGGCGTGCCAGTCGAGATACGGCGATTGCCGGTGTGGTCCTGATGGACGGCCAAATAGACCATACGACAGGTTTGTTCATGCTGCGAGAGCGCCCAACACCAATGCCAATTTGGTGCACTGACCCAGTTGAACAAGATTTACTACAAGGTAATCCGATCTTCCGTGTCTTGAGTCATTTTTGTGGCGTGCAGCGCCAACGCATTTCTGTAGACGGAGCAGTGTTCCGTGTACCCGGTGTAGAAGGGATCTCGCTCCAAGCCATAGCGCTCAATAGCAAAGCAGCCCCTTACTCGCCGCACAGAGAGGCGCCAGTTGATGGCGACAACATTGGCTTGTTAATTACTGATACAACTACCAAGTCCAGCTTATTTTATGCACCTGGTTTGGGTGAAATTACCCCACCTATCATGGCTGCTATGGCCAACGCTGATTGCGTTATGGTTGACGGTACATTTTGGACAGATGACGAAATGATTACGCTCGGACTCAGCCAGAAGACGGCTCGCAGTATGGGACATTTGCCCCAATCTGGCCCTGACGGTATGGTTCAGACCATGGCAAAACTACCATCCAGTGTTCGCCGTATGTTGATTCATATCAATAACAGCAACCCGATTCTTGATGAAGACTCACCTGAACGTGCCGAACTAACTGCTGCTGGCATAGCGCTGTGTGAAGATGGTACTGAAATACAGCTATGACTATGCGTGCAGAAATAATTAAAGCCAGCTCCATCTCGCCCAATACCGATACAGCTTGGGATGACGTCACATTTGAAGCCAAGCTCAGAGAGCAAGGGCAGGCCTATCACATACACCACCCGTTTAACAAAATGCTCAATGGCGGTAACGCCTCACCAGCGCAAATTCGAGGCTGGGTAGCCAACCGTTTTTATTATCAAATAGCCATCCCAATCAAAGATGCCGCTGTGCTGTCCAATTGTCCAGATGGCGAGGTACGCCGTGGCTGGGTACAGCGAATTTTGGATCACGATGGGTTCGAGTTGGCTGGTGTTAAAGACGCTGGTGGCATTGAGGCTTGGTTGCGTTTGGCGCAAGCAGTTGGTCTGAGTCGAGAGGAGGTTATTGATTTGCGTCATGTCGCACCAGCGGTGCGTTTTAGTGTTGATGCTTATGTAAATTTCGCTAGACGCGCACCTTGGCAAGAGGCCGTGTGTTCCTCATTAACCGAGTTGTTTGCTCCTGAAATTCACAAGCAACGGTTGGCGACATGGCCTGCGCACTACCCATGGATTGACACCGACGGGCTCAGTTATTTTCGCAACCGTATCAGCCAAGCGCGTCGCGATGTGGATCAAGGCTTAGCCATTACATTGGCGCATTTCAACACCCGCGTGTTGCAGGAGCGTGCATTGGAGGTGTTGCAATTCAAGCTCGATATTCTGTGGGCACTGAACGATGCAATTGCATTGAAGTACGGGGTCGCGTCTTGACGGCCCTCACGTTGCAGTCAATCCCGCGTGTGTCTCCCGGTTTTAGGCTGCAGTATGAACCTGCGCAAGAATGTCACGTGTTGCTGTACCCAGAGGGCATGGTGAAGCTCAATCAAACCGCCGGCGAGATTCTTTCACGCTGCGATGGTCAACGCTCCGTAAATGAGGTTGTGGCTGAACTTGAGCAGGCTTTTTCCACCACTGGTCTTGAAACCGATGTGATGGCTTTTATGACTTTGGCCAAAGAGCAGCTGTGGCTGTCTTGGGAGTAATTCAATGAATACAACGCCTCTTGTAAGTTCAACTGCGGCCACTGGTCAGGGCGCTGGCGCGTCCACACCTGCCATAAAGCCACGTCCTGGTCCGCCTTTGTGGCTGCTGGCTGAGCTGACCTACCGTTGCCCGCTGCACTGTGTATTTTGTTACAACCCGGTGGATTTTGCGCACCATGACGATGAAATATCTACTGACGATTGGATACGTGTGCTGCAGCAAGGCCGGGCCTTGGGTGCCGTACAGCTGGGCTTATCGGGCGGAGAGCCACTGTTACGCGACGACCTTGAGGTCATTGTTGCCGAGGCCAAAAGACTTGGCTTTTATTCAAACTTACTCACCTCAGGTGTTGGTTTGACCGAAGAGCGTGCAGTTGCACTGAAGGCTGCAGGGTTAGACCATGTGCAGCTGTCGTTTCAGGACTCGACGCGGGAAATGAACGACTTTTTGTCACATACAAAAACGTTCAGTCTGAAAAATAAAGTTGGCAAGATCATCAAGGACCAAGGCTGGCCTATGGTTTTGAATGTGGTGATTCATCGCTTGAACATAGATCATATTGACGAAATTATTCGCATGGCTCATGAGATGGGGGCCGAGTATTTAGAGCTGGCCAACACGCAATACTATTCTTGGGCGTTTGTGAACCGCTCGCAGTTGTTGCCAACACATGCGCAACTTCAGGAGGCTGAAAAAGTAACTGAGGCGTGGCGAGCCAAGCTTGGTGATGCCATGAAAATATTCTTTGTAGCACCGGACTATCACGAAGGGAAAGTTAAAAAGTGTGTCAACGGATGGGGCAGTATGTTCATGACCATTGCGCCCGATGGCTTCGCATTGCCTTGCCATACGGCACGCTTGCTGCCTGGACTCACTTTCCCCAATGTGAAAGAGGCCAGCTTGAGTGACATATGGTATGACTCGGATGGTTTCAACCGTTACCGGGGCACGGGTTGGATGAAGGAGCCATGTGCAAGTTGTGCACACAAAGAAGAAGACTTGGGTGGTTGTCGCTGTCAAGCTTTCATGTTGGCCAACGACCCTGACGCAACCGACCCAGTCTGTAGCTTGAGCCCGCTTCACCATACAGTGCAAGCAGCTGTTGCCGAAGCAGCCTCCGTTACAGCTCAAGAGCACCCGTTGGTGTTTCGCGACCCCGTTAATTCGCGACGACTATCTTCGGTTTAGCGGCACGTTTCTATTCCAAGTTTGTCGTGTAATTTAAGACTGGTGAAATCGCATCTGTAAGTGTTTATAAGCTGAATGACCTTGCCCTTGGTTAAAGGTGTTGCGACGACCAGCTGAATGCCCCCAATACGGCGTCCACCAATTCCTGTCAGCACTGAAGGGCTTGATGCTGAAAAGCTCGGTCATTCGCAAGCGTGATTGTTGGGATAATTTCCTCACGGACAGCTTCTGGGTTTGGTTGAAAGTGGGCCGTTTGTCCGGCAGGACATTGGCGACACGCAGGCAGTCCTTGGAGCACGTTATTGACTGTATGGCGCTCTACATCCACCGCAGAATTTACTCGACGTTGAGCTACGTCAGTCCGATGCAGTTGGAGAAGAGCTTGCAAGCTGCACAGTTGTTGAAGGCTGCATACGTGTTGAAAACCCTGCAAGTTGGCGCGGAATTGGGAAAGACAGTTTTGCTGACGTGGTTTATAAAAAATTTGCCCCAGTGATCATTATTAAGAAGCCGTTAACGGATGACAATTTGCTCTTTCATCCAGTTGATAACACCACCGCGTAGAAAGAATTCAACTTGCCGCGGGGTCATGTCACAACTCACTTGTAACTTGGTGCCTTGGGTTATGTTGTCGGTAAAGAGTTGGTCCCTATCGGCCAGCGCGCGCCTCAGATCAGTCAGGCGCAGCACATCGCCGGCTTGAATATTGTCGTAGTCTGATGGGTTGACGAAGGTCAAGGCGAGCACGCCAAAGTTGATCAGGTTTTGTTGATGAATACGTGCAAAGCTTTTTGCCAAGACCACACGCAAACCTAGAGACTGCGGGCCCAATGCGGCGTGTTCGCGGCTGGAGCCTTGTCCATAATTGCTGCCACCCACCACCACATGCCCAAGTACTTGCTTGGCGCGAGCCACATAGCTTGGGTCTAGTCTGTCAAATGAAAACTCGGCGATTTTAGGAATATTGCTGCGATACGGCAGCACCCGTAAACCTGGGGGCATGATCTCGTCAGTAGAAATATCGTCCGCGACTTTGAGCAATACCGGTGCTTCAATGGCGTCCGGTAATGGCTCAAATAGTGGCAAAGACGCGATATTGGGACCTTTAACCAGTTCGACCTGCAGCGCCTCAACAAGAGGCAGTGGTGGCATGAACAACGCGCGATTGATGATCGGTTGATCCGGATCGGCAATGCGCGGGTAAGGTATACCAAGTGTGCGGGGGTCAGTGATCACACCACTGAGCGCTGACGCTGTGGCCGTTTCCGGACTCACCAAACAGACTTTGTCTTCTCGCGTGCCAGAGCGACCCGGGAAGTTACGCGGCACCGTTCGCAACGACAGCTGGTTGGTTGCAGGCGCTTGCCCCATACCAATACAGCCGTTGCAACCCGCTTGATGCAGTCTTGCGCCAGCGTGCAGCAGGTGGGAAACATGCCCATCCCGCACCAACGTTTCAAGTTGCGCACGCGATGTCGGGTTGATATCAAAGGAGACGCTCTCATTCACACGCTGGCCTTGCAGCATCATGGCGGAGACGGCAAAGTCGCGGTAACCAGGGTTGGCCGACGAGCCTATATAAGCTTGGTAAATTTTCTCACCTGCAACCTCACTGACAGGACGCACATTGCCCGGACTAGACGGCATGGCAATCAATGGGACCAAGCTGGACAAGTCAATCTCGTCATGTAAGTCGTATGTTGCACCCTCATCTGCTGACAGCTCGACCCAGTCGTCCTCACGTTGCCAAGCGCGTAAGAAACGGCGAACCTCTTGGTCTGAGGGGAACACGGTGGTAGTCGCACCAAGCTCTGCGCCCATGTTGGCAATCACATGCCTGTCCATGGCGCTTAAATTGGCAAGTCCTGGGCCGTAGTACTCAATGACTGTGCCAAATCCTCCGTCTACGCCATGGCGGCGCAGCATTTCAAGAATGACATCTTTGGCGCTTACCCAATCAGGAAGGCTACCCGTAAGCTTGACGCCCCAAATCTTAGGCATGCGGGTGAAGAACGCTTGACCCGCCATCGCCAGCGCAACCTCCAGCCCACCAGCACCAATTGCCAACATGCCAATCGCACCCGCCGCAGGCGTGTGGCTGTCAGAACCAAGCAGCGTTTTACCAGGCTTACCAAAATTCTCTTGGTGGCAGGGATGGCTGACGCCGTTGCCTGGGCGGGAGTACCAGACCCCAAATCGCTGACAGGCACTGTGCAAGAACAAGTGGTCGTCTGGGTTCTTGAAGTCCTCTTGGATGATGTTGTGGTCCACGTACTGAACACTGACCTCGGTTTTAACTCGGTCTAAGCCCATCGCCTCTAGCTCCAGCATCACCAGCGTGCCGGTGGCGTCTTGCGTAAGCGTTTGATCAATACGAATACCAATTTCCTCATTGGGACGCATGTCACCATGTACGAGGTGGGACTGGATCAGCTTTTGTGTGACATTCATGATCATGGCTATTTTCTCAATCTGTAGTTATGGTTGTGTGTTGGTAGTTGTGACGAGTTGATGCAATAAACAAGTTGGGCAGGGCGCATCTTAAATAAATTATTAATGTGTCAATATCTGTCCTGTTGGCTTGAGCCACTTCACCTTGCAAGGGTTGTACCGGTCATGTCTTTTGCCTGAACCCATAGCTCGAATTGTGGTGCAGTGACGTAATGTGATGCCAATGCAGCCTCTCGCAATGTAGTGCCTTCAACATGGGCTTTGTGCGCTATGTGTGCGGCTTTGTCATAGCCAATATGTGGACTAAGTGCTGTGACCAACATGAGCGATTGCTGCAACAACGCATCGATGCGTTCTTGATTCGCACGTATACCGACCACACAGTGATTTGTAAAACTGGTGCTGCAGTCTGTTAGTAAACGCGTACTTTGTAAAAAATTATGCAGTATCAGTGGCTTGTAAACGTTGAGCTCAAAGTTACCAGAGGCGCCAGCTATATTGACAGTCACGTCATTGCCAAATATTTGGGCACAGGCCATGATGAGCGCCTCAGCCTGCGTTGGGTTAACTTTGCCAGGCATGATTGAGCTGCCAGGCTCGTTAGAGGGGAGTGATATTTCACCAAGCCCGCTTCTAGGGCCACTGGCTAACCAGCGGATATCGTTGGCTATTTTGGTCAGCGATGCAGCAATATTTTTTAAGACGCTGTGTGCATGCACCAATCCATCATGGCTGGCAAGCGACTCAAATGTATTGGGTGCAGATCGGAAAGGTAAGCCATGTATGCGCGACAACTCCTCGCTGACGCGCATGCCAAACTCTGGGTGGGTGTTAAGACCAGTACCTACTGCTGTGCCACCAACAGCCAACTCATAAACATGGGGAAGTGCTTGCTGCAAATGCACAATGCCATGGTTCAACTGTGAGGCATAACCTGAAAACTCTTGACCCAGCGTGAGTGGTGTGGCGTCTTGCAAATGGGTACGACCAATTTTTACAATGTCGCCGAATTCAGTGGCCTTGTCTGCGAGAGCAGTATGCAAACCGTGTAAGGCCGGCAAAACACGGCTGTTAAGTGACGTTGCTGCTGCTACATTCATTGCCGTTGGGAAAATGTCGTTAGAGGACTGCCCCAAATTGACATGCTCGTTTGGATGCACAGAGCGAAGACTTCCAAGCCCCGCTCCGAGTAATTCAGATGCCCTGTTGGCCAGCACCTCGTTCATGTTCATATTGGTATGTGTGCCTGAGCCAGTTTGCCAAATGGACAGTGGAAACTCTTCTTCGCAATTACCTGCTACAACCTCATCTGCCGCAGTCACGATTGCCGCGGCTGTGGCGGGCGCGAGTAATCCCAGATCACGATTGACCATCGCAGCGACGCGTTTAACCTGCGCCAGTGCGATTACAAACTCAGGCGGCATACGCTCACTTGAAATTGAGAAGTGCACCAAGCTGCGTTGGGTTTGTGCCCCCCAAAGTCGGTTTATAGGCACATCGATACTGCCAAAGCTGTCGTTTTCAGACCGAAATAAATGCACAGACTGCTCCTTGTGTTGAACATTAGGTGCAACGTACCGAGTCCTGTTGGTGTGTATATGTGTTGCTACAACACTTTCATGTTGTGTAATGTTAATGCTATGTAGACTCTGCTGTATGCTGAAATATTAAAATATTAAAATATTAAAATATTAAATATAAATTACTTAAGGCAATTTAACTTTTCACATCAAGCATTTGAAATGGTTATGATTTAATTGTATAACCCAGACATTTTTTTGGTCTGGATGGTTAGTTTTAGGCAGTTTGGCACTTCATTAGACTGCGATATGCCACCGGTAAGCATTGTTTTAGAGTTAATCTCTTCAATTTTTAATGTGCCACCACGGGTGTCAGTCCATTTATATGATTTTATAGATTCCTCTTTAAATTCTTTAACCAATAAAGTGTCATTGACTAAAGGGTTGCCATATTTATATCCAAAGGTGTCTACTAATTGTCTCTTCGCACTCAATGGAAAAACCAGTTCAAGGTTTAATAGTGCTGAAGTTTTTGAATCGTAGTAAACACGTGATTTACAAAACATGTCATCACTTTCTCTTAATAATGTGACACTGGCATATGTATCAATAGCGGGCGTACATTGGGTCCATCTTTTATCTGCCATGTACTGACCATAGTTCAAGGGCTGAGTTGTTGTATTACATGTGGTATTTTTAAAATACAATGACTGATTGAGTAGTTCAATATCAGTTTGTGCTGCGAATAATGTGGGCGTACAAATTGCTAAAAGTGCAATATAAATAAATTGGTATATTTTTTGAATACGAATATGTAATATTTTTAAAAAAGCAAGTTTGTATGTTTGTATGTTCATAAAAAGTGTTGTTGATCCTTTTGGTTGTTATAAATTGGGAGATGTTGTTAAGGAGGAAACATAAAGCTGGCCTCAACAAATGAAAAGTAATATATTATTGCAATTAAGTTGAAACTCTAATTCGTTATATTAAGTGATTGTATTTATTTTCGTGCTGAGAGCTTAAAGCCATCGTAGATCCATGGAACTAAAAAGAACGCCAAATGTATTGGCGCCAAAAATATAGGGACTACAAAAACCAATAGTATTATTAAATTTGATGGCGATGTTAATAATTCAGACTTCGAAAATGCAGCATATCCTGTGGCGCCAATTAAACACAAAATTTGTACGCGCTGCCATCCCACATGCTTGTAGCCTCGTACCCCACGATAAATAACAACCATGACAGCACCCCATCCAATAAACAAAACGCTGTCTTTTAAAACTAATAATGCAGTTTCGAAGTGATTGTCATTTTCGGAGTATTGGGGGTTAGCAAATAATGCCAGCATAAATAAGACCAAACCAATATAGATAGCAGGTCGAATTATTTGGAATACAGCGCTGTACGATGCCAATGTTTTCATATTATTCCTCCAATTTTTTCGATAATTTTTTAATAAATATTTCTTTTTTTAGTTTTTTATTGGCGAGTGGTTTGATTTGAAAATATATTTTGATATTTAATCATGAACCTAAATGCTTATAAAGTCAAATCAGTAGAAATTGTTACCCTCTAATTTTCATCCATGCGGCATTGCGTTGTTTGAAACATTTCAAACGCTAGAGGGTTGAGTTGACCCACATGCCGCCTACCAGATGCTGGTGCCGGTGCACCGGGCTGTAGAAGTCGTCAATGCACTCAAAAACTTACGATCTCGCTTGCTGCCGCGTCTGGTAAATGCCACACGTCAAAATCTTGAATCTGTCATTTCAAAGTTGCAGATGAGACAGACAGAGAGGGTTGTTGGTGCAACGATGTAGTCTCAATCAACTTAGCTTAAGGCGCCTTATGTCTGAACGATGGAAACGTGCACCAGAGAACAGCAATTGGGGCAGTTTTGGCCCTAATGACCAACGGGGGCGCATGAATTTGGTTGACGAGCGCAAGGTCTTACAAGGTGTTGCCGAGGTAAAAACGGGTAAAAACTTTTCGCTGTCGCTACCTTTGGATTTTCCAGGTGGGAGTGCACTGAACCCTTCACGCTTTCCGCCTCGGCTTATTTCTGCGCGCCGAGGTGGCCCAGATGGCCCAGAAAGCTATGTCTTAGGTCTGGATTTAATTGAGCCAAATGCCACGGATGTGGTGTGTGACGATATTGCCATTTTGGCCACGCAGTACTCCACACAGTGGGACTCGTTTGCACACGTTGGCAGCTACTTTGATGCAGACGGTGACGGCGTTGCTGAGAAGGTGTTTTACAACGGCTACCGTGCCAATGCTGATATCAAGCCCGCGGCCAATGTGGGGAGCGATACGTCGGATTTGTTTGCTTTTAAAGACCCCAAGGCAACAGCACTGGGTATAGAAAACTTGGCGATGCACGGCGCGCAAGGTCGCGGGGTCATGGTTGATTTGCACGCCCACCATGGCCGCGCCCGCACCAAAATTGGCTATGACGCTTTGATGCGTGTCATGGACGCAGACAAGGTGGAGTTGGAGTCTGGAGACATGTTGTGTTTGCATACAGGCTTTGCCGACATGATCTTGGAGATGAATCGCAACCCAGACCCCGAGAAATTGCACCATACATGCACTGGCTTGGACGGTGAAGACGACAAACTGCTCCAGTGGATAACCGACAGCGGGGTTGCGGCTATCGTTGCCGATAACTACGCCGTTGAGCTTATTCCTAACCGTTGGATGGAGCCGATACGCAAACCCAAGTTGCCCTTGCATGCGCATTGTTTGTTTAAAAATGGCATTCACTTGGGCGAGCTGTGGTATTTGACCCACTTAGCCAACTGGCTGCGCGCGCATGGGCGCAACCGTTTTTTGCTAACCGCACCGCCGCTGCACTTGCCAGGTGCGGTGGGCTCGCCAGTTAACCCCATTGCAACGGTTTAGCCCGATAACCAAGGCTTAAAGCTCTAGTTATTCTTGTTGTTGGCGGCTTGTCATAGCACTTCAAAGACCTGATAAATCGGCCCTGTTGCAATGCGCCTGCCAGTGGCAATGCTGACAATTCGGTTGGTCCAAGCGTATGTCTCTGATGCGGTTTCAAATGTTGGGGTGGCTCGGAAGTAGTACGCTGACGGGTCAACGTCTTCTCCCTTGGCCAGCCTGGCCATGACATCGGGAGGGCCGTGGCGCAACCCTTTGTAGCTCATGTAAATGATGGCGCCGTCATCGGTTTGTAGCGTCAGACGCACATCCAAAGTTAAAACGCCATCGGTGCGCATCAGAAGCCAGTCACCACCGGGCGAGGGCATAACAGTGCCGCGTATCCGCTCGCCTTCAAACGTACCGCCCGTCACAGTGGCGATTTTTCGTCCACCCAGCGGTGTTTGCCCAACGTCGACGATGGTTGGCACGGCAAGGGCAATTTCAAACAGTTCACGGGTTTGGATCATGGTTTTTCCTTAGAGATGTGTATATGTGTTGGTCGGCAACAAGGTAACAAGGATATGGGTAGGCCATTGCATGGGAGCTGCCGGTTGTCTTGCGACGTTTCAGCAGCCAGTGTGTATCAATTGCACAAGACCAGGTGCGCGACAGTTGCGGTGTTATTTCTAACAGACAATACGCCACTCACACACCTGCTAAGGAGACAAATTGTCCGGTCTTTCTACTCCATCCGCCGCATCTAGCGCCCACAATTTAGATACACGCTTACATTTATTCACACCATTACAGGTAGGTGCCTTTGAGTTGAAGCACCGTATTGTGATGGCGCCACTGACGCGTATGCGTGCTAACCGTCCGGGCAATGAGCCGAGCGCACTCAATGCGCTCTACTACACGCAGCGTGCGAGTGAGGGTGGTTTGATCATTGCGGAGGCCTCTCAAGTGGTACCTGAGGGTCAGGGCATGCCCGCTACCCCAGGCATCCATACCGATGCCCAACAAGCGGGTTGGCAGCTGGTGACCGATGGCGTGCATGCGCGCGGTGGCCGTATTTTTTTGCAGCTGTGGCATGTGGGGCGTATTTCGCACTCATCGCACCAACCTGAGGGTGGCGCGCCGGTGGCACCTTCGGCCATCGCGGCAGTTGGCAATGCGCTAACCGCAGACTTTACGCCAGCACCGTTTGAGGTGCCACGAGCCTTGAGCTTGAGCGACATTGAGCAACTCAAAAAAGCCTATGTGGCGGCGGGTCGTCGCGCCATTGCTGCAGGTTTTGACGGCGTAGAGATTCACAGTGCAAACGGCTACTTGCTTGAGCAATTTATGATCAGCCGCAGCAACGAGCGTACCGACCGCTATGGTGGCAGTTTGGCCAACCGTATGCGTTTGCCTCTTGAAATTGCCGAGCTGTTGGCTGCTGACTTGGGTGCCAACCGAGTTGGCATTCGCCTGTCACCGTTTGGCGTGGCAAATGACTCTGGTGAAACAGACCCACTCACGTTGTACCGCGAAATTACCAAAGAGTTGAACCTTTTAAAACTCGCTTACCTGCACCTGATTGAACCTAGAGCATCAGGCGCTGGTCAACGCGATGTTGACCATCAAAACGTGCCGTCTGGCTGCGCAACCCTTCGCCCATTTTGGGACCAAGCACTTATTACCGCCGGTAATTTCAATGCGCAGCGCGCTGAGCAAACTGTGGCTGCAGGAGAGGCCGACGCCATTGCCTTTGGGCGTTATTTCATCTCCAACCCCGACTTGCCACAGCGCATTAAAAACGGCGTTCCTTTTACGCCATATGACAGGCCTACCTTTTACGGCGGTGGTACTGAGGGATATACCAACTACGCTGCTTTCGGCGGATAGTTGTAAAGGGATTCTCATGACCAGAAACTCGCCTACGAACGCCAACGACATCAATGGGGTAGATCTTTTATTGATTCTTTTTGTGACGGTGTCATGGGGACTGAATTACCCCATTATGAAGTTTGTGGTGACCAGCTATCCACCGCTGACGTTTCGCGCATGTACTTTCACAATTGGGTTCGCTTTGCTCGGGGCAGTCGCTTGGTATCAGGGTAAGTCCCTGCGCGTGCCTGTAGGTGAGCGCTGGTTGGCCTTTCAGTTAGGCGTGCCAAATATGGTCTTTTGGCACGTTGGACTGATTTATGGCGTGACATTGTTGAATTCGGGCCGTGTCGCCATTGTTGGCTACACCATGCCAGTCTGGGCGCTGTTGGCGAGCGTAGTGATGTTTGGTAACCAACTTACTACTCGGGGTGTATTGGGTGTCATTTGCTCTTTATCTGCCACTTTTTTATTGGCACGTGATGAGATGTCGACCTTTGCTGGCCAACCAGTGGGGTTGTTGTGCACGCTTTTCGCCGCCATTGCTTGGGGTATTGGCAACGCGATGTTGAAGAACAGCAACATCAGTATTTCTAGTTTGTCTTTAACATTTTGGATGCTGTTATTGGCTGCTGTTTGCTTCACAGGTCTTGCTCTTGTGATCGAGTTTGAGCGTTGGCAGTGGCCTACACTTTTGCAATTTCTTGGTATCTTGTATGCGGGCGTCATAACGCTTGCGATGAGTTATGTGGCATGGTTCCGAGTTGCAAGAAAGTTAACGCCAGTTACAAGTGGATTGTCTTTGATGATGGTGCCAATGGTAGGTTTGTTGAGTGGGCATGTGCTGTTGAGCGAGGCCGTCGGTACAGCAGATGTATTGGCGTTGGTGTTGATATTGGCTGCTATCGCGATCGTGTTGTTTCCAAGCCGCCTCATGCAGGCAAGGCTGTGAGTGCACAGTCTCCATCAGCAGTTAGCCGGTCAAGTGTCTTACACAATCTGCGCCATAACTGAGCAGATTTTGCGTCATGCCAATTGCCGTTTGTGCTGTGATAACCATGTGTTGGTAACGCACGCCAAGTTGAAAGACTTATTGCACGTACGCTTCAGGTTGATAGGTCCATACCGCTTGTCCACCGGAGGTCTCAATGAGCGGATATAGCGTGCATTGAGGTTTTTCTGGGTGTGATTCACCAGCGGCAAATACGCCCATCACCTACAAGATGTACGACGTTGTCGAATTCTTTCTTGGAGCGTTTGTGAGCACCTTGGCATGATGTATTTCCCTGAAATACCACGTGGTGGAGATGTCGGCTAGGGCTTAGCTTGCCATATGCATCGATACCTCACGCCACTGCTCCGTGTGTTGGACAGGTTATCAATCAGATGCGGTGGTGTTGTAAGGTGCGACAGCACGCACGGTCGATGTAGGTTACAAAGCTA